>Ga0164311_10000542_pt1 | contig 16829 bp, 14 predicted proteins | sample GuaBasSedimGuay2_FD_121796 | JGI IMG/M metagenome (GOLD analysis project Ga0164311, IMG submission 121796) | Subseafloor sediment microbial communities from Guaymas Basin, Gulf of California, Mexico - Guay2, Core 4569-9, 9-12 cm | ecosystem: Environmental > Aquatic > Marine > Hydrothermal vents... | reverse complement strand
GACAACGAGGAGCTTCTGGACAACATCCTTGCATATTTCTGGCAGACATGCTCCGTCCCTGAATACCCAACGCCGCTGCTCCCGTCATTGCTGACGCTTAGCGCAGTATTTCTGCTGCTTATAAGGAGGAGCAATTCCTAATTTTTCCCTATTTTTTGCCCCGTGAAAGTCAATTATTTTTGTGCGCCACAAAAGCTAAATATCAGAATGCTAATGTAGTAGCGGTTGAAGCTGATAATCTGCGTTGACCGGGACAACGACGTTGGTGAGCGAGTCGGCGTGCGGACGCCGGTAATAGGGCGAGATGCTTGCTTAGAGGTGGCTACGCAGCTTGGGCTCTCGGACCCTGAGGACTCCGACGTTAACGCCATTTTCGAGGGCGTGCGACTTTACGACGAGTTGAAAGCGGAGGGCGAAGCTGTCGAACTCGTGCTGCTCGCCGGTGACAGGAGCATCGGGCGGAAATCTGACGAGAAGATAAGCAGGGAGCTGGATGAAGTGCTGACGGCGGTGGATGCGAGTAGTGCGGTCTTTGTAAGCGACGGCGCCGAGGACGAGTGGCTCCTCCCGATAATACAGTCGAGGGTGAAGGTAGATTTCATAAAAAGGGTAGTGGTTAAGCAAAGCCAGAACCTCGAAAGCACGTTCTATATCGTAAAAAGGGTATTTGAGGACCCGAAGTTCGCTCGTTCCATGGTTTTGCCGCTTAGCTTAATTTTCTTTGCTCTTTCGATATCGATACTCATAGGGCGCACGGAATTTGCCGCCGGCATCATACTCCTCCTCCTCGGCATTTACTTGCTTTTCAAGGGCTTGGGATTGGAAAACGTCCTCGAAGACTTCTCAAAAACGCTTCGGCAGTCATTTTACGGCGGAAAGATAACTTTCGTGACCTATGTCGGCGCAATAATCCTTGCAATCGTGGGCATGACGCAAGGGGTCGCAAGCTGCGTCGAGTATTACAGAGACGCTCCCGCCGGCGAATTTGAATTTCTCGTCATGCTGATGCTTTTCATTAAAATCTCGGTGTGGTGGTATGTCGCCGCCGCACTCTCGTCGGGCGTCGGCAGAATCATAAACGCTTACATCGAAGGCAGCGGACTGAGACATCTCGAAGTCATGTTTTTCGTGATTTCCGCCGGGCTCATGCTTTGGGGTGGGAGCGAGTGCGTCATCCTGCTCAATGCCGGAAGCGTGGTGAGCGGCGTGCAAGTCCTGCTCTTCTCAATATTCGGCGGCGTCGTAATTTCGCTCATCGGCATCTGGACCTCCGCATATATGAAGCTCAGAACTAAAGTCGAGGTTAAGAGGGAGGAGGGATGAAAGGCAAGAAGAAAGTGGGTATTGCCGACACCACATTTGCGAGATATGACATGGGCGCCGCTGCTATTGACGAACTGAGAAAACATGCGTCCGTCGAGATTGAAAGATACACGGTGCCCGGCATCAAGGATTTACCGGTTGCCGCCAAGATTCTCTTTGAGCGTGGCTGCGACATCGTAATGGCGCTCGGCATGCCCGGACCGACGCCGCTCGACAAGACGTGTGCGCACGAGGCGTCTCTCGGGCTGATATTTACACAGATACTTGTATCAAAGCACATTATTGAGGTTTTCGTGCATGAGGACGAAGCAAAGGACGAAAGGGAGCTGGCGATGCTCGCAGACCGCCGCACGAGAGAGCATGCGCAGAACGTAATAAAGCTGCTTTTTAAGCCTGAAATGCTAAGAAAGGAGGCAGGCATGGGGATGCGACAAGGCTTTGAAGATGCAGGTCCTTTAAGGCTATGAGGTGTTGGGATGGCAGGAGAGGAGATACGGTTGGCGTTTGTGGTTTCCGAGTTCCACCGCGACATCACCTACCAGATGGAAATACTCGGTAGGGAGCACGCAGAATTCCTCGGTGCGAGCGTCAAACGGGTTCTTAAGGTGCCGGGCGTCTTCGACATGCCGCTCGCTGTGAAGATGCTGTTGATGGACGAGGACGTGGATGCTGTTGTGACGCTGGGTTGCGTCATCGAGGGTGCGACGGAGCACGACGAAATCGTGGCGCAGCACGCCGCCCGCAAGCTTATGGATTTGTCTCTGGAGTTTGAGAAGCCGGTGACGCTTGGAGTCTCAGGACCAGGTGAAACAAGGCTCGAAGCGCAGGAACGAGTGGAATATGCGAAGCGTGCTGTGGAAGCGGCAGTGAAAATGGTGAAGCGGTTACGAGCCGCCCGTCGTAGAGGCGTCGGCTAACCACGCTGCCGCAACACAACGCTACCGCAGAAGTTTTATGTCATTCTGATAACGTGGTGCGGGAAATGATAGAAGTGCTGACGAACCCGGACAAATTTTTTGAGGAAAGGTTGAAAAGAGAGGAAAATTTAAAGACGCCAGCGTTTATCGTTTTGCTGAGCGGAATGACCAGCGGGGCTATTGCTTTTCTGTCGAGCCTCATGACTGTAGGGATTCTTGGCGGAACGCTCCCGCCTGAGGCGCAAGGTTTTATCTCAGTCATGCTTGTTGGTAGCGCTGTCGGTGCCCTCGTTTTTGCATTTATTATCTGGCTCGTCGTTGCCGCCATTCTCTTCGGCATTTCTGCACTCTTCAACGGTGAAGGCTCGTTCAAACGCACCCTCGAATTCGTCGGCTACGGCTACATCCCTCTCGTAATCGGCGGCATCATAAGCGCAGCCCTCACGTATCATTTTTTCTCAACCGTAGAGCTTCCAACAGTCACAAGCCCTGAGGAAGTGGCAGACGCCATTGCAGCCCTGATGGCAAGCCCGATGATGCAACTCTCGTCAGTAATCGGTATGCTCTTCCTGTTGTGGGCCGCAAACCTCTGGGTCTTCGGGCTGAAGCATGCGAGAAAGCTTTCGATACGGGACGCCCTGATAACGGTCGCGATTCCAGTAGCAGTTTACGTTCTGTATTCGGTGTGGAAGCTGGCGACCCTGAGCAGCACACTCTGACGGGGGTAGTTTAATGCTGGCTGCGGGCGGTGTTCTTGGCAACAGCGGCTCGTGCAACAGTAACGGCTTAGGTAAAAGTTTCGGTTGCTCAGTTTTCAACAACAGCTGCTCAGTTTTCAACAACAGCTCAAACATCAGCACGTGGCGCCGCACGTTCGCTATGCTTTCCTTCTTGCTTTTAGTCGTGGTGGCATGGGGCATGACGGGCTGCGCACATGCCGAAGATGCGCAGAAATCAGCAATCATGGTCACAGATTACTGGGTGAGCCCGGAGGTTCTCATGCAGGGCGACATCGGCACGGTGACCGTGACGGTGAAGAACATGGAGATGGCAAGGAGCGTGTATTTGAAGGAGGTCTGCATGCTCAGCCGTGAAATCGAAGTCTTGAGCAAGCCCTTCTTGAACGTCGGGCGGCTGGGACCCGGAGAGAGCATAACCTTCACGTTCACCGTCCGCGCTACATGCCCCGACGGCATCTACTACCCCAAGATTTTAGTGGAGACGGAAGAAGCTGAGACCGTGAGATATTCGATACCGGTGCAGGTGGACAGCACTCCGCTAACCATAAGTGTCGAGAACGTCCCAGAGGATATCTTTGTGGGAGAGCGCACGGAAATCAAGCTTGCTGTCGGAAATCCAAGACTGAATGCTGCTACGGGCGTGCGTGTCGTTGCCGAAAGCGAGAACATTGTTCCTTCAGAGGTCTTTATAGGGGAGTTGCCGCCCGATGAAGCAGGGGTTATTTCTTTCAACTTCACGCCTCAAATGATGGGCGTTTGCGTTCTGAATTTCAGGTTGGAATTTAGAAACGGCGACAACTCGCATTCGATGGTGTTGAACGTCCCCTTGAACGTGGCGGAGAGCAAAAAGGGCGTGGAGCTCGTCCTCACGGGGATAGAGGTGGAAGCGACGGGTGCTAACTCCTTTAAAATCACAGGCGACATCAATAACGCAGGCTTAGAGGCGGCGAGAAGCGTGGTCATGCGAGTTGGCACGGCGGAAGGCGTCGAAGGCGTGCATCCCTACAAAGCCTATTTCGTGGGGCTGCTCAATCCTGACGACTTCAGCAGCTTCGAGCTGCACGTGAAAGCGACGGGGAGCGTCTCGGAGGTGCCGCTCGTCATAGAATATAAAGATGAGGATGGCAACCTGTTTTCTAAAATCGAATATGTCTCGATTGGACAGCGGGCGGTGCCGACGGCAAGCTCGGAAGGGACACACGCATTAATGGTCGTTGTGCTCGTAGCAGTCGCAAGCGTGGTCGCCGGCGCCATTGCATACTCGTGGAAAAGAAAATGAAGCCGCTAGTTTTCCTTTTCACAACGAATCAATATCGTGCCGAACGCGCTGCCGCTCGAGCGCACTTCTCCACGCCGCCCTCGCAGCTTCAAGCGGCATGTCCACAAGCTCCCCACTCCCGTTCCGTATTAAAATCACGGGCTCGCTCCGCAGCACGCCAAGCTCCCTGAAATAGACATTCTCCCGCCTCAAGATGTCCTCAAACTCGCTTTGCTTCTCAGGACGCACCTCGACGAGCCACCTCGTATTTGACTCTGAGAAAAGCTTAAAGTCGCTGCGTTCCATGCGGAGCGGCGAGACGTCGAGCTCGACGCCCAAACAACCGCCAAACAGCATCTCGCACGCAGCTACTGCAAGCCCGCCCTCGGAAACGTCGTGGCAGCTCTCCACGAGTCCCTCCAAAATTAAACGCCTTAAAACTCCAATCCTCTTACGCAGCGTCTCGGGATTCGTCCTCGGCACGACGCCGCATTTCTCGCCACGCTCGAACCGCACGCCCCTGAGCCTGTAATACTCGCTGCCGCCAAGCTCCTTTTTCGTCTCGCCTATGATGTAAATAACGTTTCTTGCACGCTTTGCATCCACGGAAACGCACTTCCGCACATCCTCTACGATTCCAATGCCGAGAACGGTCGGCGTCGGCGGTATTGGGCGGTCAAGCGCGACGAACTCATTGTAAAAGCTCACGTTGCCGGATACGAAAGGCAGGCGCAACGCACGGGCAACGTAGCCCAAGCCGCGGCAGCACTCGTAGAAGTCGCCCATCCTGTCCGGCTTTTCAGGATTCCCGAAGTTCAGGCAGTCAGCCAGCGAATGCGGCAACGCTCCCACCGCTACCAAGTTCCTGCAAACCTCGTCAACCGCAGAGGCGGCGCCCCAGAAAGGATTTATTCTCGTGTAAGCGGGGTTGACGTCCGCGGTAATTGCGAGCCCTCTCCATGACTCCTCCAAAGGTTTGATCACGACGGCATCACCGTGCGTCTCCTTCCCGATTATGCCGTGTAACGGCTTTATTATCGTCGACGCCCTGACGTCGTGGTCGTATTGTCTTACTACGTGCTCTCTTGACGCAATATTCGGCGACGCCAGCAAGCTCAAAAGAATCTCGGTGTAATCTTTAGGCTCCTTGAGCTTCGGATCTTGCTCCATGCGTTTGATTTCGTCTTGCCTGAACTCACAATGCCGCTTGTAAACGACACTGCCCACTAAAAAGTCTGTTTCCATCTCAAAAACTTTCACGTCCTTGTAGAAGAGCCTTATGACTTTTTCCTTGATGGTCTCGCCGACGACTGTTAAAGGCACGTCCCACTTCTCAAAAAAGCTTGAGAGCTCCTCCAGATTCTCAGGAGCGACAGCAAGCATGAAACGCTCCTGTGACTCTGAGACCCAAATCTCCCAAGGCTTCAAACTCGCCTCCTTCAGAGGTACTCTGTCAAGAAAGACGACGGCGCCGCAATTCCCGGCGGCGCACATCTCAGAGACGACGCACGAAAGCCCGCCGCCGCCTAAGTCCTTCATTCCATTTATCAGCCCTGCGGCGTTTGCGTCGAGAATCGCGTGCATGAGCGGCTCCTTCATTATCGGGTCGCCGAGTTGAACGGCGCTCCGCAGCGCCTCGTCGCCTGTGAGCTCCGTAGAGGCGAATGTGACGCCGTGGATGCCATCACGCCCCGTTCGCCCGCCGACGAGCACTAAAAGCTCGCCGGGGCGTGCGACGCTCCGCCGCACGTTTTTCTTGCTTGCGACGCCCACGCAGCCGACGTTCACGAGGCAGTTGCCCATGTAGCCCTCGTCGAAGAAAAGCATACCTGCGCACGTTGGAATCCCGATGCGGTTCCCGTAGTCTCGGATGCCGGCGACGACGCCGTCAAAGAGGAACCTCGGGTGCTTGACGCCCTCCGGGAGCTTTTCGTAATCGTAGTCCAGGGGACCGAAAAAAAGAGCGTCTATCAGCGCTACAGGCTGTGCGCCCATGCAGACGACGTCTCTGATGATGCCGCCGACGCCGGTGGCGGCACCACCGTAGGGTTCGAGCGCCGAAGGATGGTTGTGGCTCTCGAAGCCCACAACGTAGACGTGCTCGTCGTCGAACGCCACGACGCCGGCGTCCTCCACGACGACTAAGACATTCTGCGGCGCTTCTATGCCGAAGATGAATTTTTTGAGGATGAGCTTCGAGCTTTTGTAGCAGCAGTGCTCGCTCCACGCCTGTGCTATGCTCTGAAGTTCTACGTCCGTTGGATTCCTACCCTTCGCCAAGAAGTGCTCCTTAATCCTACGCATCTCGTCTAAATTCAACGCAAGTGCCAGCTCTTCGTTTATTTTCATGAGGGCAGCGTCGGTTGCATCACATACGTTAACCCTGTAAACTTCAGGACAGCTTTCAAGCCTCGTGTAAAGGTTCATCCTCTTAGTTTTTATTTACCCTCAATAAATATCACGGTGCGATGGTGAGCGTGAGAGCGGTGGCGGCTGCCGCCTGCGTGGCGGCGGCAGAGACGCTTTACGAGAGAGTGAGGAAAGGCGACGTCACGAAGAACGACGCCATGTTTTTAGTTAAAAACCCGCATTTGCTGTTCAGAATTGCTGACGAGCTTCGAAGGGCGGCGTGCGGCGACGTCGTCACCTACATAGTGAATCGTAACATCAATTTCACGAACGTCTGCATCGGGAGCTGCAAGTTCTGCGCTTTCAGACGCAAGACGGGTGAGGGTTACCTTTTGGGCATTGAAGAGGTCATAAATAAGATAGCGGAAGCGGTTGAGCGTGGCGCCGTCGAAGTCTGCATTCAAGGCGGGCTGCACCCTGACTTCTGCATTGAAGACTATTGCGAAATTCTTGAACGCATAAAAGAGAATTTCGACGTGCACATTCACGCATTCTCGCCGATGGAAGTTAAGCACGCTGCCGACAATTCCAAACTCGGCATCGAGGACGTTTTAAAGGAGTTAAAGGCGGCAGGGCTCGATTCTATGCCAGGAACTGCTGCTGAAATCCTCGTTGATAAGGTGCGTCATGAAATCTGCCCTAAGAAGCTGAGGACTGAGGAGTGGGTTAAAATAATAAAGGCGGCACATCGCATCGGCATCCCAACAACGGCAACGATGATGTTCGGGCACGTCGAGACCGCCGCACACAGAATCGAGCACTTGTTCCTAATAAGAAGGATTCAGCAGGAAACTAAAGGTTTCACGGAGTTCATACCTCTGCCTTTCATGCCGAAGAACAACGAGCTCGGAAGAATGATCGGCGGGCGGGCGCCCTCGTTCTTCGAGTGCGCAGTCGTCCACGCCCTTGCCCGCGTCGTCCTCCATGGACTTTGTGACAATATTCAGGCGTCGTGGGTGAAGCTCACGCCCAAAGGCGCCAAGAAGATGCTCGATTTCGGCGCTAACGACTTGGGAGGCACCTTAATGGAAGAGAACATATCTAAGGCGGCGGGGGCGACCTCTGGCGAATACATGAGTCCTGAGGCGCTTGAGCGTCTGATAAGAGAGGCTGGAAGAATTCCGAGAAAAAGGAATACCCTTTATGAACTATTATAGCTTAACATAGTAAAAGGGTCAAGGTGAAGGAGCGATGGCACGGTTCCCAGAGGCTGAGCGTCGGCTGCTGCATGTGAAGATTTGCATGAACTGCAACGCACGAAACGCTATGAGGGCGAAACGGTGCAGGAAGTGCCATTCTAAAGATTTGAGGGTGAAATCTGTTAAGGGAGGAAAGAGGTGAGCTACTCCATGGCTAAAGCCATGAGCTTCATGCCTCTCAGCTCAGACTCTTTGAGGGCAACCTGCCCAGAGCCTGAGCCTCACGACGGGGCTGGCTCACCTCAGCCCCTACCCAGAGCATATAGCTCTGAGCTCGCTGGGAATAGGATAGATGAGGAGGTATTTAAAACTATCGGCGATTCGGCTCATGGTTTGAACCATGAGCTTTCTCGCCGAAATCTTGTAAGAGGTAAGGGGCATGTTGGAAGACCTTAGAGAGGTAATTTTGGAACATATTAGGAATGGGAAGGACCCGCTGGACGTCATCATTGGGCAGAGAGATGCGAAGCGCAAGATAATATCGTCGCTGCTCGCCGGGCATCACATCCTAATCGAAGGCTACCCCGGCGTTGGGAAGACGACGCTCGCAAAACACATCGCAGAGCTGCTACCCGAAATCGAGGTGGTGAAAGGCTGCCCTTACCACTGTGACCCTAAGGAGCCAGTATGTCCGCTATGTCGTGCAATGAAGGAGCGTGGCGAGACTCTGGAAACCGAAAAAATAAGTGGGATAAAACGCTTCGTCCGCATCCAAGGCTCGCCAGATCTAACGGCAGAAGACTTACTCGGCGACATCGACCCAACGAAAGCCTTTAAATACGGACCACAGGACTATCGGGCGTTCACGCCCGGGAAGCTGTTGAAGGGAAACAGGGGCATAGTCTTCTTCGACGAGCTGAACAGGGTGCCTGAGAAGCTGCAGAACGCCCTGCTCCAAGTCTTAGAGGAAGGGATTGCGACCATTGGACCCTACGATGTGGACTACCCGTCGAACTTCATCATGATCGCGACGATGAATCCGAGAGAGCGGGCGGGCGTCGAGGAGCTTTCAGACGTGCTCTTGGACAGGTTCGACGTCACGAAGATGGGGTATCCTGAAACTGAAGAGGAAGATAAGGAGATAATTTTGAGGAATGCGAAACAGTTGGAGAGCGTTGAGGTTCCGGGGAAGGTGCTTGATGCGATAGTAAAGCTCGTGCGAGCCACGAGAGAGCCGCCGTGGAGCGAGGAGCTTGAGCAGGGCGCCTCCGCAAGAGCCGCCATTTCCCTTTATGAGAAGGTGCAAGCGGCGGCACTCCTCGACGGGCGGAACGTTGCTACGCTCGACGACGTGCGTGAGATGGCATTCTCTTCAGTCGTCGGGCGGATAAAGCCGGCAGCGGGCTCCAAATACTACGACGACCCTGAGGGGCTTTTGAAGGAGATTGTGGATAGCATGTTGAGCGAACTTGTGTGAGTTTGAGGGCTAAGAAAATGCCGTTGGGCACCGTTATTGGAATTTCAGGGAAGGGAGGCACTGGGAAAACATTGGTTGCGGCGCTCCTGATAAGGGAACTAAGCAAGGAGTTCCCAGACGCCAGCATCTTAGCAATAGACGCCGACCCCGACTCCAACCTCCCGGATGCGCTCGGCGTGAGCATCGCGGCGAGCGTCGGCGAAATGCGAGAGGCGTTGCTGGAGGAAAAGAGCGTCACCGGCGACAAGCGCCGAGAATTCGAGGGCAAAATCATGGAAATAATTTACGAGGGCGACCATTACGACCTGCTGGTCATGGGGCGCCCTGAGGGTCCGGGCTGCTACTGCCCGGTCAATCACATCATTAGAATGGTCATAGACACGCTTTCAAAGAATTATGACTACACGGTCATTGACTGCGAAGCAGGGCTCGAACACCTCAGCCGCCGCACGACGAGAGACGTGGACATCATGCTTGTCATCACGGACGCAACCGTCAAAGGGATATTGACGGCGCTCCGCATCAGAAAACTAACTGATGAGATTGACATAGCCATCAAGAGGATAATAAACGTGGCGAACAGAATTCCCGAAGGGCTTGAAGCGAAGGTAAGGGAGGAAGCGAGGAAGCACGGCATCGAACTCCACGAAATCATACCTTACGACCCAAAGGTCGCGGAGTTTGACCTCCTCGGAAAACCCGTCGTCGCCCTCCCTGAAGACTCCTCGGCATCCGTCGCCGTTAGGAAAATCATGAAAATGATCGTGGGGGCGACGTAGCGCGCGGGGAGCGGTGGGCAGGTCCTTCCCCAGAAGCTCCTTGCTTAGCGACTTTTCTGAATCTTTGAGGTAAACGGTGGCGACCAGCACTGCCACTCCCCGCTCGCTTTTCCGTTTTTACGAGGCATTCATTGCCGTTCTCGGCGAGCCGCTGCTCTACATATTTCTTCGCCCTGAGCCCCGCTGCATACTCCTCACTCCTCTTCTCTTCGGCGTGAATTTCAGGAGAGTCCACGTCAGCAAAATAACCGATCTCTACGTCGGGCGCATCGCATCAACGACCTTAATAACCTTAGTTCGATAACGGTAACGCGGCTTCATGTCCATGCCTTAACTCATGGTAGCTCCTTAGTTTGTGCAGCAGGGTAAAGAGATTTCTGCTGCCCGCCAACTTATAAACATGAAACAAGGGATGAGCAGCGCCGACGTCGCAGCGGTTGTCAGCGAGCTTCAGTGGCTCAAAGGTGCAAGAATCGAAAAGGCATACCAGCACAGCCCTACCGAGATTCGGTTGCGGCTCCACCATAAGGAAAAAGGCTCGTTGGACTTAATCATCGAGGCTGGTAGACGCTTTCATCTTACGAAGTATCCAAAGCCCTCGCCGAAGTTCCCGTCGAACTTCGCAATGTTCCTGCGCAAGCACATCGGCGGCGGACGCATCTCTGCGATTCGCCAGCACGACTTCGACAGAATAATTCTCATTGACGTTGAGACTTGGGCTGAGGGCGAGAGGAAGACTCTGACGCTCGTCGCCGAGCTTTTGCCGAAGGGCAACATCGTGCTTCTTGACGAGGACCGCTGCATACTCCTGCCGCTGAAGACCGTCGAGTTCTCAGCACGAGCGCTCAAGCGGGGCAAGCGTTACGAATTCCCGCCTCCGAGACCGAGCCCGCTGGGCATCGACGAGGCGACGCTAAAAGAAGTTCTTAAGGCATCAAAGAAGGACGTCGTCAGGGCGCTCGCCACGCAGCTCAACCTCGGTGGCATCTTTGCCGAAGAAGTTTGCCTGCGGGCAGGGATTGAAAAGAACACGAACGCAGCAAGCCTCAGTGATGAGCAAGTTAAGACGCTGCACGCCGTCATCGTTCAACTTTTCTCGCCGCTCCTGCGCAATGAACTTAAGCCGCACGTCGTTCTCGCCGCCATGAAGGGGGAAAAATACGAAGCTGTCCTGCCGTTCGAGCTGCGAGTTTATGAGAACAATCGCAAAATACCATTTGAAAGCTTCAACGAGGCGCTTGATGAGTTTTTCACCGTTGCCACCGTGGAGACGGTGCGTGGCGAGCTTGAGGGCTTGAAAAGTGAGAAGCTGGAGAAATACCAAAGAATCTTAGGGGAGCAAGAGCGAGCGTTGAAAGAGCTTGAAGCTGGCGAAGCGGCATGTATCGAAAAAGCAGAAGCTCTTTACACGCACTACGCCGACGTTGAGGCTGTGCTTGCCGCCGGCGCATCGGCGACCGCAAATGTCAAAACCGACAGAAAAGCACGACGGGCGGAAATAACGCTGAATGGCTTTGCGTTAGAGCTTGAGCTTGGCGAGTTTTTTGATACATTTTTAAAGGGCGGGCTGACACCGCCGCAAGTCCATAAAGTCGTGCAGCGGAGCGCTCAGCGGTATTACGAGGAGGCGAAGACGCTACGGCGAAAGAAAGAGGGTGTCAAAAAGGCAATTCTGGAAGTTCGTGCAAAAATGGAACGGCTGGAAGAGGAATTGGAGCAGGAGTTGCTTAAAACCAAGGCGGCGGAGCTCTACCCGCAACGCAGAGTGAAGCGCCGAGAGCGCTGGTTCGAGCGCTATCGCTGGTTCAGAACGTCGGACGGCTTCCTCTGCGTCGGTGGTAGGGACGCCACGACGAACGAAGAACTGGTGAAGCGACACATGGAAAACGACGACCTCTTCTTCCACACCGAGACGCCGGGCGCTCCTGTTGTGCTTCTGAAAACCGAGGGGCGTCCCGTGCCAGAACGTTCGTTACACGAAGCGGCGCAGTTCGCCGCCGCATACTCCTCGCTGTGGAAACACGGCTTCGCAGAAGCTGACTGTTATAGTGTCGCCGCCACGCAGGTAAGCAAAACACCAGAAAGCGGCGAATACATCAAGAAGGGCAGCTTCATCGTCAGAGGACGCCGTCGCTACTTCAAAGTGCCGCTCCGCCTCGCCGTCGGCATCGAAATCAACGAGGAGACGTGGCTCGTCGCAGGTCCGCCGCAAGCCGTGAAACGCCATGCGAAATACCTCGTGGAAATCGTGCCTGGCGACTGCGAGAAGGCAGAACTTGCAAAGAAAATATCTGAAATATTCATGGAGAAGGCGAGTGCCGTCGAAAAACGCCTCATGCGCAAAATCGCAGCGCCCGGCGAAATAGCGAAAGTGCTGCCGCCCGGGGACTCAAGAATCATGTTCGCGGAAACTAAAGAGGAAGAAGGGTGAGCTTGTCCAAAGAAAGGGTAAGACTTAAATAATATAAGTTAAAAGGTAAGCGGTGGTGTTGAGGATGGTGAAATGTGAGATTTGTGCCTACGACGACGAGGGGAATGAGTTGGAGGGTTCTGGCGACATACCCCATGAGCCCTACGTCACAGTGACGCCCGATGGTAAGGAGCATTATTTCTGCTCACATGGATGTCAGAGAACGTTTGAAATCGGCATAGCAAAACTGAAAAAGGTGCGAGTCGGCGAGGAGAGTGCGCTGCCGGAGGATGAGATAGAAAAGAGACGAAACATCATAGCAGGCGGAAAAGGCTCCTCCTACGGCACGCTCGAGGACACTACTCAATAATTCCTTTTTCTTTTTACCATGTTTTTTAAGTTTGAGCAACGTATTTATGAAAAGGGCCCGTGGTCTAGGTGGTTATGACGCCGCCCTCACACGGCGGAGGTCATGCGTTCGAGTCGCATCGGGCCCATCTCTATCAAAAACTCCAGATGCCCGTCGCTGAGTTTGAAGAGGAAAGAAGGAACATGGTGCGGTTGTTGCGCTCCTACGGGGCAGCGAGCGAGCGCGTTCTGCGTGCCATGGAAAAAGTGCCTCGCCATTTGTTCGTGCCTGAACATCTTCAGGACAAGGCGTATGCAGACTATCCGCTGCCGATTGGAGAGGGGCAGACGATAAGTGCGCCGCACATGGTTGCGAAGATGTGCGACCTGCTCGACCTGAAAAAAGGCGAGAAGGTTTTAGAAGTCGGAGCCGGCTCCGGCTACCACGCCGCTGTCATTGCGGAGCTCGTCGGCGAAACGGGACACGTCTTCACCATAGAGCGGATAAGGACGCTGGCTGAGACCGCCCGCCACAACCTTGAGCGTGCGGGCTACAAGAACGTCACCGTCATCGTCGGCGACGGCACGCTCGGCTACCCGCCGGCGGCGCCCTACGACAAGGTTTGCGTGACGTGCGCAGCGCCCGACGTCCCGCCGCCGCTCTTGGAGCAGTTGAAGACCGGTGGTAAGATGGTCATTCCCATCGGCAAATACGCATATGAGCAGCAACTCTACCTCGTAGAGAAAAAGAACGGCGTGCTCGTGCACAGGAAGTGTAGCGTCGTCTTCGTCCCTCTTATCGGGGAATACGGCTTCCCAGAAGCCTAAGCCTTAAACCTTCCTGCGCTTCTTGATGTAAAACCACAATGCCGTGATTCGTGCTTCTTCCCACCCCAGTTCTTCTAGGTATTGCGTGAGGAAGTCCACATGCTCACAAGCCCTGTTCGTCCATCTTGTGATAGAATCCTCACTTACTCCAAGGTCCCTAGCAGTCTTCCTGAAGCTGTACCCCTCGGAGATTTGCCAGAACGCCTTTATGACGGTGTCTTTGGGAGTTCGTAGCTTGAAGAACGGCGTTCCCCGAAGCACCGAGAACGTCCTGCCACAGGTCTTGCACCTGAGGAGGTAGGTGCGTTGCGTGCCATATGGTGCATGTAAGACCAAATTACCCCCGCCGAAAACGCCGAAGTCCGGGCACTTAGGATTAGGGCAGGAATATTTTTCCAAATTCGGTTTTTCTCCCTCCACCAGCTATTCTCCTTCTTCTGAACAGCTGTTCATTGCTTTTGGATTATAAATAGCTTCCCATCGCTGATTATTAGCTATCACAGTTAATTTTTGAACACCCCTACCGTGCGTGTTACTTGGACAACCCAACTAAACAATATTTAAGCAACCCCAACTAAATACAAGCAGGACACTAAATGCAATAAGGAGTAACCCTTGACAGTTTCAAACGCTGCTCGGAAGGAACAAGTTGCCCAAGAGCGGGCTGTCGGAATTGAAGTGCTCTCAGTTCTTATAACCTTCGTTCTTTGCTGCGGCATTGCTTATTACTTCCGCCGGGCGCTCTACGTAGAAGCGTTTCACACACACCTCTTCTACGTGCCCATTGTGCTTGCGGCGGTCTGGTGGCGCTGGAAAGGCATGGGCATCGCCGTCGCCTCCGCCATCTTCCTGCTCGGCTTGCATTTCACTTACGGCGTTGTGCCTAATGTCTTCTTGCTGGACGTCTTCAGAAGCATCATCTTCCTCACGGTCGCTGCGGTCACGGCGTCGCTCAGCGAGCGGCTCGAAATGCTCAATAAGCAGCTCAAAAAGCTTGCTGAAGAGCGGATGGCTGGGCTCAACGCCCTTTACGATGCGAGCATGAAAGTCGTTAATGGCGTGAGCATGAGGGAAACACTTGATGCCGCTTTGAACACCGTTTGCGAGATGATGAGCCTCGAGCATGCGTCCATACGGTTGCTCGACAGAGAACAAAACGAGTTGATCACCGCAGCGACAAGGGGATTTGGCAAGGAGTATTGGGAGCTGCGCCGCCGCATAAAGCTCAGCGAGAACAAGTATGACCTGAGCTGCAGAACGGCGCTCGACGGGAAGATTCACTATATCAAAGACCTGCGGACCCTGAACTTGCCTGAAGAGGTTGAGAGACACGTTATCAACAGGTATGGGCTGAAATCCTACCTCACAGTTCCGATAAAGCTGCAGGACGAGACTATCGGCGTGCTTTGCATCGCAACCACGGAGTATAAGGAGTTCAGCGAGTTCGAGCTGCGGTTGCTCTCTGCGTTCGCAGACCTCGCATCTCATACCATTGCATGGACGGCGCTCCTCGAAGAGCTGGAGGCGTCAAAGGCGAATTATCAAGAACTTTTCGATAATGCCTCCGAACCCTTCATCGTGCTCGATAAAGCTGGACGCTTCTTAGAGGTTAATAGGAGGACTTTGGAGGTGTTCGGATACTCGAAGGAAGACTTTTTAGAGAAGGCGGTGCTCGACTTCGTCCTTGAGGAGGACCGCAAAACAGCGTCAGAAATCTTTTCGAAAGCGCTAAAGGGCGAAAATGTCACAAGCATCCTGAAGTTCAAAGGAAGGGACGGGACCCTCGTGCTGGAAGTAGCGGCGAGCTGCGTGCGCCGACCCGGCGGGCTGCAACACGACGACAGCGACACCGTCATAATCATTGCAAGGGATGTCACCGAGAAAAAGGCGTTAGAGGCAGAGCTTAAGAAGGCGTATGAGTCGCTGAAGCAAGCATACACTCGAGAGCTTGAGCTTGAAGCGTTGAAATCGAACCTCATAACAATAGCGATGCATGAAATAGCCACTCCGCTCACGATAATCAAGGGCAACGTCGAGCTGCTATTAAGCAACTCGTTTGGCACGCTGAACGCTGAGCAGGAAGGACGCCTCCACAGCATCGAAAGGGCGCTGCAACGCCTCACGAGGCTTGTAAACGACCTTCGAACAGTTGCTGTAATCAGAAATGGTGGGCTGCGCCTTGCCATTGAGGAGTGTGATGTCAGGGCGCTCGTGGCGGACGCTGTCGAAGCCGTCAGACCGCTGCTGAAACAGGGACAGCAGTTAGATGCGACGGCACCCGAAATATTGTTGAGATGCGACGCTGAAAAGGTCGTGCATACCCTCTACTGCCTGCTCGAGAACGCTATGAAGTTCACTGAGGAGGATGGTTTGATAAAGATAACCGCTGAGGATAAAGGGGACGCTGTTGAGTTTTGCGTCGCCGACAGCGGCGTCGGCATCCCAAAGGATGATCTCCCAAAAATATTCGAAGCATTTTATGAAACTGGAAGCGGCAATGCCAACGGCTACCTACGTCACAAAAGGGGCATGGGGATTGGGCTTTTCGTCGTGCGGAGCGTCGTGGAGGCACATGGCGGACGCGTATGGGTTGAGAGCGAAGTGGGCAGGGGCAGCCGTTTCTTCTTCACGCTGCCAAAATGAAAAAAGCAACATTGCATCGTGAGCTACTCCGCGGCTAAAGCCGGGAGCTTCACTTTAAACCTCTCCACTCCGACCCCTTTAGGAGCACCGCTCCGGTTCCGAGTTGGAGTTTCACGACAGGCTGGCTCACCGCAGCCTCGTTAAAAAGAACATGGACAAACAAGTTTTAATTTAGCGGCGCTTCGGTTCAAATCATAAGCTTTCTCGCCGAAATCTTGTAAGCTTTGGCTTCACACCCCGCGCACTCGTAGAACTGCCCCTTTTTAAAAAGACGCTGATATCGCTTCTTCTCACGTGCGACCCTATTTCACACTGCTTGCAACTTTTTCGAAGCCACGCTGCACATCTTCGTGGAGCCCTGCAAGAGCTCCTCAAGAACGCCGCCGTAGTCGATGAACACGGCGGCGGTGACGTGCCTGAATTTGGTTTACAAAAACTCCCGCAGAAAGCCAATAGGGGTTGGATGAATTCAGTATAATATCTAGGGCATATTTATTCCCGTGCCTCGCGGATACAGCCATGAGAACACCTGTGTCCACCTCATGAACTATCGTTTTG
>Ga0164311_10000541_pt1 | contig 16837 bp, 18 predicted proteins | sample GuaBasSedimGuay2_FD_121796 | JGI IMG/M metagenome (GOLD analysis project Ga0164311, IMG submission 121796) | Subseafloor sediment microbial communities from Guaymas Basin, Gulf of California, Mexico - Guay2, Core 4569-9, 9-12 cm | ecosystem: Environmental > Aquatic > Marine > Hydrothermal vents... | reverse complement strand
TTTTTTTGATAGATGGAATCAATGTTTCCACCCCTGGGGTGGAAAGGTGAAAAAGGATAATTCTCAGAGATTAAAAGATTGGAGGAGAGATGATCAAAGAGATAATTGGCAAGTTAGTGAACAGAGAGGATTTATCCGAATATGAAATGGAAAGGATAATGGAAGAGATTATGCAAGGTAATCTCTCCCCTTCTCAGATTTCTGCCTTTCTTGTTGCTCTGAAGATGAAAGGAGAAAGTGCCCAGGAGATTACTGCTGGAGCAAGGATTATGCGCAAGTATGCCCTTAAGATAAACCCTGAAAGAGATGTTCTGGATACCTGTGGAACAGGAGGAGATGGGAAAGGCACATTCAATATCTCTACTGCTTGCGCGATTGTAGTTTCTGCCTGTGGAGTAGCGGTGGCAAAGCACGGCAATCGTTCCATCTCCAGTAAATGTGGAAGTGCAGATGTGCTCAAGGCTTTAGGGATAGATATTGAGATGAAAAAAGAAAGGGCAGAGGAGTGTTTAAGAAAAATAGGTATCACTTTCCTGTTTGCGCCTTTGTTTCATCCGGCAATGAAGAATGTTTTACCTACCCGCAGAGAGATAGGTATCCGCACCATATTTAACATTTTAGGTCCTCTGGTCAATCCTGCAGGAGCAAAATACCAGTTATTGGGTGTGTATGATAAAACCCTGGGCTATACTCTGGCAGAGGCATTAAAAAATTTAGGTTCTCTTCGCTGCCTTCTGGTGCATAGTGCCGATGGTTTAGATGAACTCTCTACCACAGATAAGAATTATCTCTGGGAGGTAAATAACGGTAAAATTAGCCACTATGAGATTGAGCCTTTAGACTTTGGTTTTTCGCGCTCAAGTATAGAGGATTTATTAGGAGGAGAAGTTTCAAGAAATGCCCAGATTATCTTAGAGGTGTTCAAAGGCAGGAGGTTTCCTCCTCGAGATGTGGTAGTGTTAAATAGTGGTTGCGCTCTTTACACCGCCAATAAAGCAAAGGATATTAAAGAAGGCATCAAGATGGCAAAGGAGAGCATAGATTCAGGAAAAGCGATGAAGAAGTTAGAGGAATGGAAGAGGTTCAGTGAACAGGGATGTTAAACCAGATTATTGCGAGAAAGAAACAGAGAGTGGAAGAGGCAAAAAAACTCTTGCCCGTTAAGGAAATATTGAAAGAGATAGAAAAGAAAAAAAAGAGAAGAGATTTTAGGAAAGCAATAGCCTCAGCGGGTTTGAGTTTGATTGCAGAGATAAAACAGAGATCTCCCTCTTTTGGAGAATTTAGAAGAAAGGAAGAGTTTAATTATCTGGAAATTGCCCGCATCTATGAGCAAGAGGGAGCAAAAGCAATCTCTGTGCTCACTGAAGAGGAATTCTTTGGAGGAAGTCTATCTTATCTTAAAGAGATAAAAGAAGCCATCTCCTTGCCTATTCTATGTAAGGATTTTATCATAGATGAATACCAAATTTATCAGTCGGTCTTCTACGGTGCAGATGCAGTTCTGTTAATTAGCCGATTATTGAGTGAGAGAGAGATCAAGAGATTCTTGAACCTTTGCGAGGAGTTTGGGATAGAGGCATTGGTAGAGGTGCACAATGAACAGGATATAAAAAAACTTGTTTCTACTTCAGCGAAGATTATCGGAATCAATAATCGAGATCTGGATACACTCCAGGTGAACATAAAAACCACAGAGAATCTTATTCATTTAATCCCTCCAGATAAGTTGATAGTTAGCGAGAGTGGAATAAGAAAGAAGGAGGACATTAGATATCTCAGGGATTTAGGAGTAGATGCGGTGTTGATCGGAGAGGCGTTTTTGCAAGCAAAAGATATTGTTAGGAGAATAAGAGAGATGATGGAAGAGTAGTCTGGGAGGATAGCGATGGTAAGAATAAAAGGGTGTAGGATAGAGGTAATTCAGGGAGATATCACAGAGCAGGATAAAGAAGCAATTGTAAATGCAGCAAATAATAGACTGTTAATGGGTGGAGGAGTTGCAGGAGCCATAAGACGCAAAGGGGGTCCTTCTATTCAAGAGGAGGCGAATAGATTTTCTCCTATTCCTATTGGAGAGGCGATAGTCACTAATGCTGGCAATTTGAAAGCGAACTATGTCATTCATGCCGCTACGATGGGTATGGACTTTAAGACCAATGAAAGGATAATTCGCGAGGCTACACTTAACGCGTTAAAGAGAGCAGAGGAAAAAGGGATAAAGAGTATTGCTTTTCCTGCTTTAGGTTGTGGAGTTGGAAAATTTCCTTTGGAATTATCGGCAAAGGTTATTTCACAAGCAATCTTTTCCCATCTGCGCAGCACCGATTCCTGTTTGGAGGAGATTGTTCTCGTGCTTTATCGCCAAGAGGATGAGAGGATCTTTAATAAGGTAGTGCATAACTATCTTTCCTATATAGAGAGGAAGATAGGAAACGGGCCTTTTGTCACCGTGGATGCGATTGTAGAGAAAGAGGGAAGGGTAGTGTTGATAAAGAGAAAAAATCCTCCTTTTGGCTGGGCTCTACCTGGAGGGTTTGTGGACTATGGAGAGAGATTAGAAGAAGCAGTGAAGCGAGAGGTTAAAGAAGAGACAGGACTTGAGATAACAGAGGTAAAACAGTTTCATACCTATTCTGCTCCTGAGCGCGATCCTCGCTTTCATACTGTTTCTACAGTATTCATTGCAAAGGGGCAAGGAAAGATGAAGGCAGAGAGTGATGCTCAGGAAGTAAAGGTATTCTCTTTATCTGAACTTCCCGAAGAGATTGCCTTTGATCATCGCCAGATATTAGAAGATTATAAGAAAAACGCTGATGCAACCAAAGCATAGCCTTCTTATCTCTGTATCTGCACTCATCTTTATTGGTGTGATAATGGTCTACAGTAGTAGTGGGCTTTATGCGTGGAAGTATTTTGGCAGAAGTTCTTTTTTTCTCTCTCGCGAATTACTCTTTTTGGTTATAGGGTTTATAGCCATGACCATTGCCTTGAATACCGATTACCATCTTCTCCAGCGACATAGTAAAAAGATTATTCTCCTCTCTTTCTTTCTCTTGCTTCTTACCTTTATTCCTCCTTTTTCTCATCCTGCCGGAGGAGCGAAGAGATGGATTTTCCTTTTTCCTTATGGATTTCTCAAAAACTTCTCCTTTCAACCTTCAGAGTTAGCCAAACTTTCTTTGGTTTTGTATTTAAGCAGTTTTTTTCAAAGGCATCAAACAGAAATAAAAAACCTCTGGCGAGGATTTGTTCCTCCTTTTCTTATCACCCTTTCCTTTGCAATGATAGTCTTTCTTCAACCAGATTTAGGCACAAGTATCCTGTTCTTTGTTCTCTTTTTCTTTCTTGCCTTCTCTGCAGGAGCAAGATTCCTGCATCTCTGTTCTCTATGTTTACTTTTTCTTGCTCTATCTCCTTATTTGATCCTCCTTCGTCCTTACTGGATAAAACGAATTATCTCCTTCCTTAATCCCTTTAAGGACCCTCAAGGAGCAGGTTGGCAGATTCTTCAATCTTTTATTGCTTTCAAGAATGGAGGGCTTCTGGGAGTGGGTTTAGGAGCAGGCAAGCAAAAGTTATTCTATCTTCCAGGTTGCCATACAGACTTTATCTTCTCTATTATTGGAGAGGAATTAGGATTTCTGGGAGGAAGTATTGTGATTTTTCTGTATATCCTGCTATTGATTAGCGGGATGAGGATAGCCTTCAAAGCCAGAGATTTAGGGGGGCATCTGCTGGCTTTGGGTATTAGTGTGCTAATTACTCTGGGAGCAATAGTAAATATAGGCGTAGTTAGTGGCTTGCTTCCCACCAAAGGTTTGCCCCTACCTTTTATCAGTTATGGAGGTTCGGCTCTGGTTGTAGATATGTTTGCTGTGGGAATTTTGTTAAATATTGCCAATAGTTTTGACAGAGTTGATGCATAGGATTCTTATTGTTAGTGGAGGCAGTGGAGGACATCTTTTTCCGGCAATAAGTTTAGCAGATGATTTAAGAAAGAGAGGGAAGCAGGTAATTCTAACAATCTCCTCCAAAGATATAGATAAAAAGATAATCAAAGAGCGAGATTATGAGTATGAGGTTTTTCCCCTCTTTTTCTTTCTTTCAAAAAATCCTTTTCTTTCTTTAATAAAATTCCTTGCCTCCTTTAGAAAAGCAGAGAGGGTTTTGAGAAGGTATAAACCTGCGGTGGTAGTGGGGATGGGAGGAGGTAATAGTATTTCTCCTCTTCTTCTGGCGCATTTTAGAGGAATTCCTACTCTCATCCATGAGCAAAATGTTTTTCCCGGGAAAGCAAATCGCTTTTTATCCAACTTTGTAGATAGAATAGCCATAAGTTTTGCCGAGACTAAAAAATTTTTTCCTTCTCAAAAAGTAGTGTTTACAGGTAATCCTTTACGCAAAGAAGTATTTGAGAAAGGGGAGAGAGAAAAGCAGGGATTTACTATTCTAATAATGGGCGGGAGTCAAGGAGCGCATAGCATAAACACCCTTTCCCTAAGTGCATTTAGGCTGATGTCCGAAAAAGAAAAGAAGGAGATAGAGGTAATTCATCTTTCCGGGGAAAAAGATTATATATGGGTAAGTGAGGAGTATAAGAACCTGAGAGTGAAGCATTCTGTTTTCTCTTTTTTTTCTCATATAGGAAACCTATATTCCTCAGCAGATTTGCTTATCTCTCGGGCAGGAGCAACCACTATTGCCGAGATAATTGCCTCAAAGAAGCCAGCCATCTTAATCCCTTACCCCTATGCCTCCTATCATCAGCGAGCAAATGCCAATTTCCTTTTTAAACAAGGTGCTTGTTTAATGATAGAGGAGGATAGAATAACTCCGGAGGAGTTAAAGAAAACTATTCTATACCTGAAAGAGGATAAGAGGGAAAGGGAGAGGATGAGAGAGAACTTAAAAAGGCTTTATGTACAGGGAGCGGATAGACGGTTAGGGGAACAGGTGATAGGTTTAATAAGAAAGGATTAAACAAAAGCGAGGATGAAAGAGGGATGTTGAAGGAAGAGAGGTTTCACTTCATAGGAATTGGAGGAGCAGGGATGAGTGCCCTTGCTCTTCTCCTCTTGCGTGCGGGTAAACAGATCACTGGTTCAGACTTGCAGATGAGCAGTTATGCTCAGCGTGTAAAAAGGGAAGGGGCAAAGGTATTTTTGGGCCACCATCAGCGATATTTAGGCAACCCTCAGATAGTCGTTTTTTCCTCGGCTATTCCTGCAGATAACCCGGAAATGCAATTAGCCCGAAGAAAAAAGATTACCCTTTTGCATCGGGCAGAACTTCTATCCGCCCTTTCTCGAGAGAAGCAGAGTATTATAGTCTCTGGAATGCACGGAAAGACCACCACTGCTAATATACTTGCTACCATTCTGATTAAGGCAGGTTGGAAACCTACAGTTGCTTTAGGAGGAGAGTCTTTTGATCTTAACGGGAATGCTTATTTAGGAAAAGGAGATTATTTTATTGCCGAAGCAGATGAAAGTGATGGTTCGTTTCTCCATTTTCTTCCTACCTATGCAGTAATTACCAACATTGACTCTGAACACCTGGACTTTTACGGAGATAAAGAAAAGATACTCTCTGTCTTCACCCAGTTCCTTCAGAGAGTAAAAAGGATTATCTTCTATAATGCCCAGGATGAGAATATAGAAAGGATTATCTCAGGTTTAAGGTCTTGCCAGAAGGTATCTTTTGGTCTCTCTGAGGATTGTGATTTATTTGCTTCTCAGATAGAAGAGAAAGGAGAAACAACGCAGTTTGAGTGCATATTTAAGAGAAAGAAACTGGGCAGGATAAGCATACCCCTTTTAGGAAGACATAATGTGCTTAACTGCTTGGCAGGTATTGCCCCTTGTTTGGAGTTAGGGGTGGACTTCGCTACCCTTAAGAGAGGTTTGGAAGAATACCGGGGTGTGGCACGGCGGGGAGAGGTGAAAAGGAGAGAGGGGATTATGGTGATAGAGGACTACGCTCATCATCCCACAGAACTCTCCGCAGTAATCTCCACCTATCTTTCCTTTAAGAAAAGAAGGATAATCAGTATATTCCAACCTCATCGTTATACTCGCACAAAGTTTCTCTTCAGGAAGTTCGGAGAATGTTTTAATAACTCTGATTTGGTAATCCTTACGGACATCTATCCCGCAAACGAAAAGCCAATCAAGGGAGTAAGTAGCAAGATGATTCTGGAGGCAATAAAAGAGCAAGATCAGGTTCCAGCAATATTGCTTCCCAAGAATCAGATTGTAGAGTATTTGAGAAAGACTGTTCGGGAGGGAGATGTTGTATTGGTTTTAGGGGCAGGAGATATAGGAGAGATCAGTAGGGAGTTGGTAAGAATGGAGGTTGGATGACTTCCCGACAGAAGGATTTTTTATCCGCAATAGAGGGGAAAGTAGCATTTGATGAACCTCTGCACAGATATACAAGTTTTGGTATAGGAGGACCGGTAGAGGCGTTTATGGAGCCTAAAGACCTTCCTTCTCTGCAAAAGATAATCAGATTTTGCTTTCAAGAAGGGATCTCTGTGTTTATAATAGGAAAAGGAACTAATCTCCTGATAAAGGATGAAGGAATAAGAGGAGTAACGATTAGATTGACTTCTTCTCCATTTAGTAGTATTAGAGTAGAGGGAGAAAAACTGTATGCAGGAGCAGGAGCAAGTCTGTCAGAGGTGTTAAGGGTGAGCAAAGAACATAATCTGAGCGGATTAGAATTTACTGCTGGGGTTTGTGCAACTGTGGGAGGAGCGATAAAGACCAACCTAAATACTACCTATCCCCAGCCAGAAGAGATAAGAAGGAAGGTAGAGTATGTAAGGGTTATGGATGAAAAAGGAGATTTAGGTTATCTTAGTCACATAGAGGATGGATGGAAAGGAGTAATTTTAGAAGTAGGATTTATACTCAGGAGGAAGAAAAAGAAAGAGATAGAGAGGAGGATAGAGGAGTGTATTGCTTATCGCAAGAGAACACAGGAGATACATCTTCCCTCCGCAGGTTGTATATTTAAGAATCCGATAGAGGGAAAACCAGCGGGTTGGTTGATTGAACAATGTGGCTTAAAAGGAAAAAGAATAGGAGGAGCAGAGGTTTCTTCAAAGCATAGCAATTTTATTATCAACCCTCAAAAAAAAGCAAAGGCAAAGGATGTTTTAGCCCTTATTCAGTTAATCCAGAGAGAGGTAAAGAATAGATTTAACCTGTTTTTAGACCTGGAGATAGAGGTTTTAGGATGAGATTTTTGCCATCCAGATTGCGAGTAGGTTTGGCTTTGGGAGGAGGGGGAGTGAGAGGATTGAGCCATCTGGGAGTGTTGAAGGTTCTGGAGGAAGAAGGGATAAGAATAGATTTGATTGCGGGAGTGAGTATGGGAGCGATTATAGGAGGAGGTTATGCCTTAAATCCTGATATTAAATCTTTAACCTCCGCCCTCCTTGAGGCTTTAGACAAGATAGATATAAGCAAGATAGAGGGTGTTTCCTATGGAGAGTTTTTTAGAAAGAAGGATAGCGTTTACAAAAAACTCAGTGCTTTTGTGCGCGAGATATACGCTTTAGGCAAACAACGATTACAAGGGTTTATTATTGACTCCTCCTTAATAGAAGAGGCAATCAAGGGTTGGGTGGATGAGAAGGAGTTTAAGGAAACCAAAATTCCTTTTTATGCTGTGTGCACTGATCTGAATACAGGAGAAGAAATAGTGGTGCATGAAGGAAGATTGGATAAGGCTATACTGGCTAGCGCTGCCATTCCCGCTGTATTTCCTCCTATAGAGATAAAAGGAAGAGTGTTGACAGATGGAGGGGTGCTGGAATCGGTTCCAGTGAAGGTGTTAAGGAGAGAAGGTGCGGATATAGTAATTGCTGTTAATCTGCATCCGGGACTTAAAAGAAGAGATTTTTCTAAAGGGATGGAGATTCTATACCAGATCTCCGATATTCGGGCTAAGGTGTTAAACGACATCCAATTAACATCAGCGGATATAGTAATAGAACCTCCACTTAAGGAGATAGGTTGGGCACACTTCTCTCAAGCCAGGAGATGCATAAAGGCAGGTGAGGAGGAGACAAGGAGGCGGGTAGAAGAGATAAAAGTTCTTCTGAGAAGAAAAAAGGGGTGGTTGGTTAGACTTTTCTCCAAAGGTTAAGGACGCTTGTTCAATCAACAGAGGTGTTCTATTGGGAGAAGAAGAGCGAGATTATTTCTTAGAACCCTTTTTTATCTTTTATCTCTATTCTTTCTTCTAATTATGCTAAGGGATTTTGAGAAGCGGAATATATACTTTCCGGAAAAAGATATAGAAATAGACCCTTCTTATTTAAGCCTCCCTTTTGAGGAGGTATTTTTTAAGACCTCCGATGGTTTAAAGATAAATGCTTGGTTTATTCCTGCGGATGAGGCTAAGATTACCTTTCTATTTGCTCACGGCAACGCAGGGAATATAAGTCATCGCTTGGAGAAGATAGCCTTATTCCATAGGTTAGGAGTAAATGTGTTTATCTTTGACTACCGAGGTTATGGAAAGAGCGAGGGAGAACCGGACGAACAAGGGCTATATTTAGATGCAAAAGCCGCCTATGATTATCTTATTTTAGAAAAAGGTGTAAATCCGAGAGATATTTTTCTTTACGGAGAGTCTTTAGGGGGAGCAGTAGTGATTGACCTGGCTAATAAACAAGAGGTGGGAGGGGTAATTACAGAAGGGACATTTACCTGTGTGCGGGAGATGGTAAAGGTTATCTATCCTTTTCTTCCTTCTATTCTATTTAAGAGCAAATTTGATTCCCTCTCCAAGATAAAGAATATAAAGGCTCCTAAACTTATTATCCATAGCAGTGAAGACGAGATGATTCCCTTTGAGTTTGCCGAACGACTTTTTCAAGTTGCACCTCCACCTAAGTATCTTTTAAGATTAGAAGGAGGGCACAACTCTGCCTTCCTTACCTCAAGGGAGAAGTTTAGGCAAGGAATAGAAAACTTTCTTAAGGGTTTAAGGTAAGGATTGATAAGTTAAGTTTGGAAAAATCAGGATAACACAAAATGTTGACCTCTTAAGATGTTCCCTTCCTATATCCAGTTATATAAGGAGGGCAGATTGGATTCATTAAAAGATGAACTGGTAGGTGCATTAGAGCAGTGTGAACTTTGTCCTCGCCGTTGCCGAGTAAATAGGCTTGAGGGTGAAAAGGGGTTTTGTCAAACAGGAAGATATGCCCTGGTTTCCAGTATAGGAGCACATTTTGGAGAAGAGCAACCGTTGGTAGGCAAAGGGGGTTCAGGGACGATATTCTTCACTTATTGCAATCTACACTGTGTTTACTGCCAGAACTATTCTATCTCCCAATTAGGAGAGGGGGAAGAGGTTAAGCCTGAGGTTTTGGCTAAGATGATGCTCTATCTCCAGAAGATTGGATGTGAGAATATAAACTTTGTTACTCCCACACATGTCCTTGCTCAAATAATAGAGGCTTTGCCTCTTGCCATAGAGCAAGGGTTGTGTTTGCCTTTGGTCTACAATAGCGGAGGATATGATAACCTGGAGACTCTGCGAAAAATAGAAGGGGTGTTTGATATCTATATGCCCGATGCCAAGTATGCTTCCCCTGAGAAAGGAGAGAGATACTCTTCTGCAAGAGATTATTGGGAAATCTGCAAGCAGGCACTGAAGGAGATGCATAGGCAAAAAGGAGTGCTATGGATAAATGAGAGAGGAATAGCCCAATACGGCTTGTTAATTCGTCATCTTGTTCTTCCCGGGAATACCTCCGACTCCTTTCTTATTCTTGATTTTATTGCCCAAGAACTCTCTCCGCATAGTTATGTAAATGTAATGGCACAATACAGACCTTGCTTTAGAGCAGTAAACTATCCCGAGATCAATCGTCTTCCCACTTATAAAGAGTATATAGAGGTAAAGGAATATGCAAATAGGCTTGGTCTGCGGGGGTAGAAGGTTGCTCTTTATTCCCTTGATGTTTTTAGTCCTGCTAACCATTACAGATATGCTGAAGGGAGATATAATCCGTTTACCTTCGGTCAAAACAAGAGGAGAAATAAGTGTGGAAGAGGCAATCTATCATAGACGGTCAAGAAGAGAGTTCGAGGATAAGCACCTTACTCTTTTTCACCTATCCCAGATCCTTTGGGCAGGGCAAGGGATTAGCAGTAAAGCAGGCTTCCGCACCGTGCCTTCTGCAGGGGCAACTTATCCTCTCGTGCTTTATGTAGCGGTAGGGAAGGTAGAAGACCTTGCTTGCGGACTGTATCGCTACACTCCCCAACAGCACTCTTTAATTCCTCTGCTTAGAGAAGATATTCGTCAGGAACTTGCCAGAGAAGCCTGGGGGCAAACTATGATTGCCAAAGCACCTGTGGATATTATCATCGCTGCCAATTTCCAGCGCACTACCTCGCGATATGGAAGCAGAGGGAGACGCTATGTATATATGGAGGCAGGGCATAGCAGTGAGAATATATATCTGGAGTGTGAGAGCCTGGGATTGGCTACTTGCGCTGTGGGAGCATTTAATGATGAAAGAGTGAAGAATATTCTACGGATAGAGGAGGAGCCTCTTTATATTATGCCCGTGGGGCTGAAAAGAGGATCTTCCTGCGGAGATAGATAATGAGAATTGAGAGTTATTCGTTTGGATTGATGGTAGTGGAGGGCAGGAGATATGAACAAGATTTGATTATCTTTCCCGATAGAGTTAAAACCAACTGGTGGCGTAAGCAGGGACATAGTGTTTGCATAGAGGACCTCAAAGAGGTGAGAGAGTATAAACCAGAAATTTTGATAGTAGGAACAGGAGCATATGGGCTTATGCAAGTAGAACCTTCACTCAAAAGGGAACTTAAAAATGAAGGGATAGAGGTGATTGCTTGGCCTACAAAAGAGGCATCTGAAATCTTTAATAAATATATTCAGGAGAAAAGGAGGGTAATAGGAGCGTTTCATCTTACCTGTTAATCTCTGACTTACTGACTTATTTTGCAAAATTTTCTGTTTCACCTGTTTCCACCCCTGGGGTGGAAATCGGTGGTGGAAATCGGTGGACTTACACAAAAACTTTACAAGATTCCTCTTTTTGGATATAATTATATCATTCCTTATATGAAAGAAAAGAGCAGGATTTATGAGTGAAAAAGGAGGGAAAGATGAGAATTGCTTGGGTGAGTTCTTGGCCACCTCGTCCTTGTGGAATTGCTACCTATTCCCAAGAGTTGGTTTCGGCTATCCGAAATTTAGGAAATGAGGTGCTTATCGTCTGCCATACAGATGGAGGAAAGAAAGGGGAGAAAAGGGTGTATCCTGTCTTAGACAATAATTCAGCAGACTTTGATGATGTTTTATATAAGACCGTGAATGAAATACATCCTGATGTTGTTCATATTCAGCATGAATATGGACTATATGTGCGGGGAGATGATTACTCCTGCGGATTGTTGCGCGCCCTATTTAGATGGCATGTGCAAGCCAGGTTTCCTGTGGTGATAACTTATCACAGCGTCACCAGCACATTAGATCGAGGGCAGAGATTCTTTACCGACATCTCTCTAAAGTTATCAAATGTTGGTATTGTCCATGAAGAATACCAGTGGACAAATCTCCCTTTGAATATCGGGAGGATTCCCAATAATGTGTATGTTATCCCACATGGGGCAAAGGAGACAAAGCCAATCAAGAATGCGAAGGAAAAGATAGGGCTTGAAGGTAAGAAGGTGGTAGGAATAATCGGCTGGTGGGAGCCTAATAAGGGAATAGAAAGACTAATCAAGCTATGGGACAGGATGGCTGAGAAGATGGATAAGGATGTATATTTAGTGATTGCTGGAGATGCTCGCCCAGGTTCTCCCGGAGGCCAGATAACCAAGCCAAAGGTGCTCAAGGCTATTGAGGAGTCAAGATATAAAGATAGAATTAAGGTGATAATGGGGAGTTTTACGCCTCAAAGGTATGATCAGATTCTCTCCGCTTTTGATCTGTTGGTACTGCCCTACTCTCAAGCCTCACAATCAGGGAATTTAGCCCATTCTTTTGCTTTAGGAGTGCCTGCGGTGGTAAGTGCTCTTGAGGGGCTGAAATCACAGATAGAGGAGAGCGAAGCAGGAATTACTGTCCCTCCAGATAACGACTATGAACTTGAGCGAGCGATTGTTGGGTTGATGGGAAATGACGATCTAAGAAAACACTATGCTTCTCAAGCCCAGAGGTATGTGACCAATGAAATAAAATGGTCTATTACCGCAGTGAAGCACTTAAGAATCTATGAGTATGCCAAAGAGCAGATGCATAAGGAACTGGAAATAAGAATGATGGACAGGCGTGTGCATCTGTAATTTTGTTTGAATTCAAGTGTTTATAGCAAACAAGATTAAAGATATTAAGGAGTTAAAGGAGATTATTGGGGAGTTAAGAGAAAGAGGAAAGAGAATAGTATTTACTAATGGATGCTTTGACCTTCTGCATATCGGGCACATCAGGTATTTAAGAAAAGCAAAGACCAAAGGCGATGTTTTGATTATAGGACTGAACAGCGACAACTCGGTAAGAAAGATAAAAGGAAAGGGACGTCCGATAGTTCCTCAAAAAGAGAGAGCGGAAATCCTTTCTGCTTTAGAGTTTGTGGATTTTGTGGTCATCTTTGAGGAGAAGACTCCATTGAAGTTAATAAGAAGAATAAAGCCTGATGTGTTGGTGAAGGGAGGCGATTGGAAGGGAAAAGAGATTGTAGGAGAGGAGTTTGTGAATTCCTATGGGGGAAGAGTGTTTATCCTTCCTTTCACGCGAGGAAGGTCTACTACTTTACTTATTAAAAAAATAAAAAGACTTGGTTAAACCCGTGGAGCAGGAAGAGAAGAATGTCTATCGCCTTTTGGATGCAAACTTCAACCGTGCAGAGGAAGGACTAAGGGTTTGTGAGGATATAGCGCGTTTGATATTAGAATACAAAAAGATAAGTAAAGAGTTTAAACATCTTCGTCATCTCCTCTTCTCGGTGAAGAGAAAGTTTCCTCTTTATCAACTTCTGCAGGCAAGGGATACAGAGACAGATGTAGGAAGAGGGAAAGAGGAGGGGATAAAGCATAATTGGCGAGAGATATTGTTTGCTAATTTGGCGCGTATAAAAGAAGCAGTTCGCTCTCTGGAGGAGTTCTCTCAATCTGTTAATCCTTCAGAATCTATGAATTTGCAGGAGATTAGATTTCGGGTATATAAACTGGAGAAAGAGGTTGGTCAGAGAATTTAGTGTATATGTATTGATCAATTATACGCAGACAGATAACGAAGAAGAGGTATTGAGGTTTAGCAGGAAAGTAATAGAGGCAAAAGCAGAAGTTGTTCAGTTGAGAGTGCAAGGGAGGGAAGATAGGGAATTTTTAAGGATCGCCCGCAAGATAAAGAGACTTGTTGAGAAAAAAGATGTTCTTTTTATCATCAACAACCGCTTAGATATTGCTTTGGCTATAGATGCAGATGGTTTGCATTTAGGCCAAACCGACCTCCCAGTGCAAGTAGCCAGATCAATTTTAGGGAAGAAGATTATAGGGAAATCTACACATAGTTTAGAAGAGGCTTTAGAGGCTCAAAAGGAAGGAGCGGATTATATTAGTGCAGGTCCTATCTTTTCTTCTCCTACCAAGCCTTATTTAACACCCAGAGGATTGGGATTGCTCTTTGAGGTGAGAAAAAAAGTAAGTATTCCCATTGTTGCCATTGGAGGAATAAACCTGAATAACCTGCAGGAGATTGTGCGCACAGGAGTGAGAAGAGTAGCGGTATGCTCAGCAATAAGAGAGTCTAAGGATCCTAAAAAGACTATAGAGAGATTTAGAGATATACTGCGGGATTAACTCAGTTGGTAGAGTGCCAGCTTCCCAAGCTGGATGCACGGGTTCGATTCCCGTATCCCGCTCCATTCTTTAAGTTTAGTCTTTGTATATGAGAAAGTTGCTTGTGGATAGATTTCTTTTATCAGTCTCTCTTTTTCTTTCCCTTTCTTTTTTCACAGGTTGTGCCACAGTAAGTTATCCCCCTTTGCCATTAAAGCCCAAGATTCCCGGAATTTACCATCAAGTAAGGAAAGGAGAAACTCTCTGGAGGATTTCACAGGCTTATCGGACTCCTATCGAAAGTATTGTAAAGGCAAATAGACTCTCCGATGCAGATAGAATAGAGAGGGGGCAACTTTTATTTATTCCTTATGCACGCAAGGCTCTGGATACTAAACTGATGGAGGAAAAAGAGGAGGGATTTATTTGGCCTCTAAAGAATAAAGTCATACTCTTCTATGGGGCAAAGAAAGACAATATTAGAGAAAAAGGGATAAATATTAAAGGAAGAGAGGGAGAGAAGATAGTAGCGGCAAGAAGTGGGAAGGTGTCCTTTTGTAGCGATTATGTGAAGGGATATGGAAAACTGATAATTATTGACCATGACCAGAATTTTCAGACTGTATATGCTCACAACTCTAAGAATCTGGTGAGTGTGGGGCAGGAGGTTAAGCAGGGATCAGTGATTGCTGAGGTAGGTTGTAGTGGAAGAGTCTCTACGCCTCAACTTCATTTTGAGATAAGAGAAAACTCTCGTCCAAAAAACCCTTTGCATTACCTCCCTTGATTATAATAAAAGATAAACATTCCTGTTTTGATAAAAGCCTTTGGTCTTTTTAACACCTTAATAATGCACACAAAAGAAGGAGTTTTTGTTCAGGAGGAGATATTAAGTTTATTGATTAAACGGCTCCTTGACTTTAAAAAAAGGTATCGGCAGAATATTGCTATAATTGGCAGAGAGGGGACAGGAAAGACTACCTTAGTGCATTATCTTCTGAATAATCTTTCTTGTTTGGTAAAAGATAGTAAAGAGGAGAAGGGTATTATTCCTCTTTATTTAGAATTCAAGCGAGGATTCTCGTTTGAACACCTTAGTATTCAATTTATAAGAAAACTCCTTTTTTCTTTTTTGAAGACAAAAAAAGAGTTTTCCTCAGAAGAGAAGGACTTTTCTCTTGATTCTTTAATTCAACAATCTCAGCCCTATCTTTCTTTAACCATATCTACTATCTTGCAGATAAAAACCTATTTGGCAGAAAAGAAGAACGACCTTGCTTATTCTTCCCTTTTAAAACTTCCCTATCTATTAACCCAGGAAACAGGAACAAAAATGGTGATTTTTCTGGATGAATTTCATTATTTAGGCTATCTTAAACTCAGTGCTCCTTTCTCTGGATTGACAAAAGAGATAGTGATTCAGAAGGATGTTTTATATATTCTGATTAGTTCGGCGGTAAATCTATCCCGAGAAATTCTTTCCCAGAAATTGTCTCTTCTTTTAGGGAGTTTTGAAATAGTAAATGTAGAGCCCTTTGATTTCTGTACCGCTCGCAAGTTTTTAAGACAAAGGAATAAATGGATTACCTTCTCTCCTCTCTGCCGAGATTTTATCTTGGTGTTTACGGACGGTTCTCCTTTTTACCTGAGCACTATAAGTAGAAAGATTAGATTGCTTTCTCAGGAAAGCAGGGTAAGCAATATTTCTTTCTCGCTTCTGGAGAGATGTTTGTATGAAGAGTTATTCTCAGAAGAAGGGGAGATAAACAGATATTTTTCCAGAAAGATAGAGAATATAAAGAACCATCACTTTGAAAATCTCGCTTGTGTGCTTTTCTCTTTAGCGGAAGGGGATAAGAGAATTTCAGAGATAGTAAAAAAGACGGGCAAGAAGAGAAAGGAAGTCTCCAGGCAACTTTTTTATCTGGTGAAAAAGGATATTGTTTTCAAAAACTCTCGGTTTTATCTCTTGCAGGATCCTTTACTAAAATTCTGGCTAAATAGTAGTTATCGTCTAAAGCAGGATGATCCCAGTTTTAATTTAGAGTATGCAAAACAAAGATTTTTGAACAACTTAAAGGATGTTTTTCAAGGGTTTACCTCCGAGAGCAAAAAGGATGTTTTAGAGCGGGTAAGGGAGTTGTTAATATGCTGGAAGAATGAGAGTTTGCTGATAAAAGGTAAGAGGATAAAACTTCCTCAATTTTTGCAAGTAAACCTGCGTATTGTTTTCTTTAAAGGACAAAACACCGGCTATGAAAGAAAAGTGTTGTTAGCCCAGACAAAGGAGGGAAGATACTGGGTGGGGGAGGTAAGAAGAGAGAAGGTTTCTCCTTCTCTGATAGAGGAGTTTACAGAACTATGCAGGCAGATCTCTGCTGAGTATAAGATTACCCGCAGGTTTATAGTTGCCTTAAAGGATGTAGAAATAGACGCAAAGATTCTGGCAAAGGAGAGAAAGATCTGGATTCTTACATTAAAGGATTTAAATTTCTTGTTGGAATTCTACAATAAACCTAAGGTAGTGATGTTCTAAGAAGGAGGTGAGCAGGTGGTTAAAACTATAAGAATAATTTTAAATCTATCAATATGCTGCACATTTCTAATAGCATCGACTGCCAATCTATTTGCCCAGCAAGAGACTATAGACAATGCCACCGTGAAAAATGCCGCTGTGTATTATTCAAAAGCCTTTGATTTAATGTACTATCCAAAATCACGAGAGGTTATAAACAAAATAAGAGGGGTAATAAAGGAAGGTTGGCAGGAAGATAAAGAATTGGAAGAACTTTTAAATCAAAATGAAATATCTTTTAGAGAGTTTAGAAAAGGAGTTTTACTTAAAAAATGCGATTTTGATTTTGGCAAGAAATATAAGTATCTTATACAAAAACAGGCGCTCCCGCTTTTGAAGATTAGAAATTTATCAAATTTACTTCTCCTCAAAGGCAGATACCTTGAGAAGAAAGGAGATCTTGATAAAGCCATTG
>Ga0164311_10000540_pt1 | contig 16844 bp, 17 predicted proteins | sample GuaBasSedimGuay2_FD_121796 | JGI IMG/M metagenome (GOLD analysis project Ga0164311, IMG submission 121796) | Subseafloor sediment microbial communities from Guaymas Basin, Gulf of California, Mexico - Guay2, Core 4569-9, 9-12 cm | ecosystem: Environmental > Aquatic > Marine > Hydrothermal vents... | reverse complement strand
TTAACAGAACATCACTCTCAACATCTTGATAAATTCGGTCTATGATTCCATCAATAACAACATTGGAACGCTGATTACGCTCAGTAAAGTCAGCTGTTTTATCAAGATAACAAAGTCCGTCTAAACCCGTTACTTCTATTTGATTAACATCGCCTACTGCCAAATAACTATGTAACGCTTGTGAAATTGTGAATGACTTTTCATCTACATTATTAGTGGTCAATACAACTGTCAGAATGGAACTGATTGTAATTTCAATCTGTAACTTAAATTTATATGGCCAAAGTTTCATACTGTACTGATTATTGCTAATTTCCAGTGTTACTTTGGTACTGCCATCGTCCTGCTTTTGAGTCTTGACCACTTGCCATTGTTGATCGCGAACAAACCCATGTGCCGGCAGATCTTTGCTCTTAATATCTTCTGCAAACCAAGGCCAACAGATTGGCAAGCCACCTCGTATAGCCTTGCCACTTTCATATATAGCAAGATCACTTAAAAATAATAATGGTTTCGCTTCAGTTTTTGGCTGATAGGCCATTATCTGACCTGAGTAGGTTGAGATCACTGCCGTAGCATAGTCATTATCAACTTCAATCATGACGAAACCACCCTCACCTTTTACAAAGCGCAACTGGTCTGCAATACCAAAATCATTATTAAGTTTGTCGATATCTATCATTTTTTGATCTAATTTTGTTCCAACAAAAAAGACGGGGTAAACCCCCGTCTTTTGATATTAAAAAGCATAGTGTAGTGACTAACACCATACTTAATTAATATTACTTAGTGTTGATGACCACCTTCACCATGAACATGACCATGTGCAAGTTCTTCTTCACTTGCTTCACGGACTTCACGGATTGTGACATCAAAGTTGAGGTGAACACCAGCCAATGGATGATTACCATCTACTGTAACCATTTCTTCTTCTACTGCTACGACGGTTACCATGACTGGGCCTTGCTCTGTTTCAGACTGGAACTGCATACCAAGTTCGATATTATCTATGCCAGAGAACAAGTCACGAGGTACTTCTTGTTTCATATCTTCTTGGCGTTCGCCATATGCTTTAGCTGGTTCAATACTCGCTTTAACTTCATCACCGGCTTCTTTGCCCAATAAAGCTTCTTCCAAACCAGTAATGATATTGCCCATACCATGCAAATAAGCTAGCGGACCAGCACCTTCAGAACTATCAATCACTTCACCATCGTTATCTGTTAATTTGTAATCAATTACAACTACTGAATTTTCTGAAACTTTCATTTTTACTTCCTCACATTTTTTCTATAACTGCTGCAGCGTAATCACTACAACTCAAAGCTTCTACTCCAACCATTTCTGCCAAATCACAAGTTACCTGTGATTTAGCGATGGCACCAGACACTCCTGCTACAATCAAATCTGCTGCTTCAATCCAACCAATGTGGCGCAACATCATTTCAGCAGACAAAATTAATGATGATGGATTTGCCATGTTTTTACCTGCTAATGCCGGCGCTGTACCATGTGTTGCCTCAAACATTGCAACAACATCAGATAAATTTGCACCCGGTGAAATGCCGATACCACCTACCTGAGCTGCTAAAGCATCAGAGATATAATCACCGTTCAAGTTTAATGTCGCAACCACATCATAGCTGGACGGATGTAATAAAATTTCTTGCAAGAAAGCATCAGCAATGCAATCTTTAATGATGATTTTTTTACCCGTTTTTGGGTTGTTGAATGACTTCCATGAACCGCCATCTAACGATACTGCACCAAATTCTTTCTGCGCAAGATCATAGCCCCACTGTGTTTATCCAACTTCAGGATACTTCATGATATTGCCTTTGTGATCTATTTTTACAGAATCACGATCATGATCAATCGCATATTGAATAGCCCTACGTACTAATCGTTCAGTGCCTTCACGCGAAACTGGTTTGATGCCGATCCCTGATGTTTCAGGAAAACGGATTTTGGTAACTCCCATCTCATCTTGTAAAAATGAGATTAGTTTTTTCACATCATCACTTTCAGCTGCCCACTCAATACCGGCATAAATATCTTCTGAGTTTTCTCGGAAAATTATCATATCAATTTTCTGAGGTGCTTTAACTGGGCTTGGCGTACCCGGATAATAACGTACAGGACGCTGGCAGACATATAAGTCTAATGTCTGGCGTAATGAAACATTCAAAGAACGCATACCGCCACCAACAGGTGTCATCAATGGACCTTTAATTGAAACAGCATAATCACTTAATGCTTGATAAGTTTCTTCTGGTAAAAACTGATCACCACCATAGGTCTTTGTTGCTTTTTCACCAGCGTAGACTTCCATCCAAGCAATCTTACGCTCGCTACCATAGGCCTTTGCTACAGCAGCATTAACAACATCGATCATTGCTGGAGTAATATCAACACCAATACCATCACCTTCAATAAAAGGAATAATTGGATTATTGGGTACATCTAAAGAAAAATCGGTATGGACCTGAATGGCTGAGCCATTATCCGGTACACTGATATTCTCGAAAGCCATTTTTGGCTCCTGACTATTACAAAGAGCCGCATATATTAACACATCCACACCAACTAACATGACAAAACTGATCCTGTTTAATAAGCCTTATGATGTCTTAACTCAGTTCACTGATGAAGCTGGTCGTAAGACGTTAAAAGACTTTATCGATGTGACAGATGTCTATCCTGCTGGTCGTCTGGATCGTGATAGTGAGGGTCTTGTTTTACTAACTGATTCAGGCACATTACAGCATCAAATCAGTGATCCAAAACACAAGCTTGAAAAGACCTATTGGGTACAAGTTGAAAATATTCCTGATAAAACAGGATTAAATAATTTACGCCAAGGTGTAGAACTTAAAGATGGCCTCACTCGCCCTGCTAAAGTACGTTTAATCACTCCACCAGATATTTGGCAACGTACGCCGCCAATTCGTGAAAGACAAACTATTCCTACACAATGGATAGAACTCAAAATAACGGAAGGTAAAAATCGCCAAGTTCGTCGAATGACTGCAGCCATCGGACATCCAACCCTACGCCTAATTCGTTATGCTGTTGGTGATTGGACTATTGAAGGGATCGATAGTGCTCAATGGCAAGCAGCTTCTGTTGAGTCCATGATAAAATCTGCCGATGATTTGGACACCAAGAACCACAGTCGCCGCCGTAATCGAACAGGAAAATCGTTTTCTGATGGTCGAAGAAGAAATAGACAGCAAGATGCGACTCAATCAACCAGCAGGACATCTCGAATCCGGCGAAAGCCTGATTGATGCTGTAATCCGTGAAACTCAAGAAGAAACAGCATGGCAGTTTAATCCAACAGCATTAGTTGGCATTTATCGTTGGCAACACCCAGTTAACAATGAAACCTATATGAGATTTTGTTTCACGGGCAATGCCATCCAATTTAATCCCGATCAAAAGCTAGATGACGATATTCATCAGGCCTTCTGGTTAAACAAAAAACAAATGATGAAAAGACAAGCTGAGTTTCGTAGTCCATTAGTATTGGATTGCTTTAATGACTATCTTGCTGGTCATCGCTATCCATTAGGTTTATTACACAATTAATATGTCAGAACAAAATAAAGATAAAGTCGTAGTCGGTCTTTCCGGCGGTGTAGATTCTTCCGTTGCAGCCTTATTGTTACAGCAACAAGGTCATGTTGTTGAAGGCATGTTTATGAAGAACTGGGTGGACTTTGCTGAAGAAAGCGAATGTACCATTGCTGAAGATCGTGATGATGCCAATTCAGTTGCCGATAAAATTGGTATTCCTTTTCATGAAGCTAACTTTGCCATGGAATATTGGGATCACGTATTCAAACACTTTCTTGATGAGTATCGTGCTGGCCGAACACCTAATCCCGATATTCTGTGTAACCGCGAAATCAAGTTCAAAGCCTTTTTAGACCACGCATTGCAACTCGGTGGATATATGATTGCCACCGGTCACTATGCCCGTGTTGAAGAACAAGATGGTATATTCCATTTGTTAAAAGGTCTCGACCACAATAAGGATCAAAGCTACTTCTTATACACACTCGGGCAACAACAATTATCACGCACCCTCTTTCCGTTAGGGAAGCTACCTAAGCCTGAGGTGCGACGTATCGCAGAACAAGCTGATTTTATCACCCATGACAAAAAAGACAGCACTGGCATTTGTTTTATCGGCGAACGTCGTTTCCGTGAATTTTTGAGTCGTTATATTCCTGCTCAACCAGGTGAAATGCAAACACCTGAGGGTGAAGTTATTGGTGAACATGCGGGCCTCATGTATTACACACTGGGACAACGTCAAGGACTTGGTATTGGAGGACGAAAAGATAGTTCAGGAGAACCTTGGTTTGTTGCTGGCAAAGATATGGAGAAGAAAATCCTTTATGTCGTACAAGGTGATCATCCATGGCTACATAGCCAATCATTAAAAGCAGAACAACTTTCATGGGTTGCAGGTCACCCACCAACATTCCCGTACAAAGCCACTGCAAAAACTCGTTATCGCCAACCTGATCAAGCTTGTTTAATCACTCAGGATGATGACGGCAAGATTAATGTTGAATTTGAACAACAGCAACGGGCGGTTACTCCGGGGCAATCGGTAGTCTTTTATCTCGATGATAATTGTTTAGGTGGTGGCATTATCGTTAGTACTGATGCACCAGGTATTCATCCATGAGTATCAACATTCGAGAACGGGATCGCGTTATTGCTTTAGCCGCACTGATGCAGGTGGTAACACTGGTACAACAAATTGCACAAACAGGTCAGGTAAATCAAGCTGAATTTGAAACATTATTAAACAGTCTGCTAGAAACTGATGCCACTGATACCGAAGCTGTTTATGGCAATTTAAGCCAATTACAAACAGGCATTAAACAGCTTAACAATCAACTTTCTAAGAAAAAAGATAAAAAAGATGTGGCTCTACTTCGCTATATCATCGGTTTATTACATTTGGAACGTCAATTGGAAAAACGACCCGCCATGCTGGATTTAATTAGCCGTGAGATCGATCAAATCCCGCAACAAATCGAATACTTTGGTGACATTAACAACCCTCAAGTAATTGCCCGTTTCGCTGATATTTATCATCGAACCATCAGCGAACTCACACCACGTATTCAAGTTCATGGTGACCCAAGTTTTTTACAACAAGCAGATAATGTAAATCGTGTTCGAGCCTTATTGCTTGCCGGTATTCGTGCTGCCATTTTGTGGCACCAAAAAGGTGGGCGACGTTGGCACTTTATTTTTCAATCAAGCAAAATTCTTAAAATTGCTTCTTCATTGAGTGACGCCTCACAATAAAACCACCTATCCGTTTCTTTCATTGGTCAAAACCTTACGTTAAAATCATTTTAATGATTTCTCACATTAAATGGATCGTAATATTTTGGCTGCTGTTGCAGCAGATAGTGTGGGCAGCAAACATTCCTGAGGTTCTATTACCATTCCAGCTTAGTGGTCAAAATATTCTGGTGTTATATAAACAGCATAATGCCCTATCAAAACAGATTGCCAAATACTATACACAACAAAGGCAGATTCCATCATCACAAATAGTACCAGTTGATATTTGGAAAAACCCCAATAAAATTAATCAACAAAAATTTGAAGAAATCTATAATCAACTTAAACCTCATCTAACCAAAAATATTAAGGTTATTTTGTTAACTTGGCATGCTCCTTACCGGGTTGATTGCATGTCTATTACCAGTGCATTTGCCTTAGGATTTGATAAAAAATACTGTAGCCACCGCACCAAAGAAGATAAAGGCTGCAATAAAACAGCAAATAGCCCCTACTTTAATTCTCCATCAAGCCTGTTAGGGTTACAAAAACCTCAAATCAGGTTGAGCATGATGCTCAGTGGTGAAAATTTTGAGCAAGCAAAAATGCTCATTGATAGAGGGGTTTTAGCTGATAACAGTCAGCCTTCAGGCACTGCTTATCTAGTTAGAACACATGATGGATCACGCAGTACTCGCTGGCCTGTTTTTGAACGGTTTGCAGAGATTTGGGGGCAACAGAAAGGTATTGATATTCAGTATATTGATAACCGAAAAAACAAAGATGGAATCCAAATACAAAATAAATCAAATATTATGTTCTACCATACTGGCTTACGTCATGTCCCAGCAATCGAAACCAATACTTATCTTCCCGGTGCGATCGCGGATCATTTAACTTCAGGAGCTGGAATAGGCATTAAACACACTGGACAAATGAAAGCTTTTCGTTGGTTGGAGGCAGGAGTTACGGGTAGCTACGGAGCAGTCGTTGAACCCTGTAATTTCCCAGAAAAGTTTCCTAATCCACAAGTGTTAATACCTTCATATCTGGCTGGTGACAGCTTGATTGAAGCCTATTGGAAATCGGTTCAACAACCTGGTGAAGGTCTATTTATTGGTGAACCCTTAGCTAGACCTTGGGGTAAAACCCAAACTTTATTTAAAGATGGCCTTCTAACAATAAACAGCCACGAATTAGATTCAGATAGAACTTATATTATTGAGGCACAACAAACAGAATCTTCACCGTGGAATCAAGTTAAAGCAAAGATACGCTGGCATGGAAAAAAAGTAACAATACGTATTTCGAATGCCAATGCTGAACGTTATCGTATAGTCGAAGATTGACTGTCAGTTATTTAACTCCAAATGATTGATGACAGGCCACACATGATGAACTAATTTGTCGTAATGCTTTATAGGCTTCACCCCTACCCCCCTGACGGGCAACATCAGCAAAATCATCTGCAGCACTGTGTAAACTCATTCCCATTGCTTTCATTTCAGCAGGCATCAACTTACCAAAGCCTTTTTTCTTGTGTTCTGACTGATCATGTTTATGTGCATGGTCACCATCACTATCATCACATTCCCATTTTTTACCATGTCCTGTACCCACGATACCCATAGTTGTTTCTGCAATTACAGCAGCATCATCTAAGTCGTCTTCAGCTAAAGCCGCAATAATTTGGTCTAATGCTTTCATATGACCTCGCATTTTTGATAGGAATAACTGCTTTGTTTCGGGAGGCATTTCGATCATTTGTCTGTTATCGACAGATTCTTGTGCCATTGAAGTATTAAATGACAGTAACAATACTAAGGAGCAAATCGTTTTTTTCATTACAAGACCTATAAAATTATATAATACACACCTATATTATCATATGCTAATGTATTAAATCTAATTATATAGTAATTAATTGGAATAGCATGTCACGAAGTAGCTCCAGAAAAGATCGGCTTTGATAAAAACAAAAAATAGGCTGTAGATAAGCCAGCTGAACCGAAGATCATACACATCACTACAATTTGGTAATGTGCTGCGATAATTGGAGATACACCCGATAAAATCTGGCCTGTCATCATGCCTGGTAAAGCCACCAAACCAACAGCAAAAAGTGAATTGACTACTGGAATAAAGGCCGCTTGAAATGCAATTGACCGCGCACGATCAAAAGGCACATCTCGTTCAATTTCAGCATGTAACCGTTCAGCAGACAAGCTCACGCTATTCATCGAATTGGCAAAAATCATCCCTGCTAAAGGGATCATATACTTGGGCTCAAACCAAGGATCAAGGTTAATCACAAATTGTGTTACTAACAATAATGTTAACCCGCCACCCCAGGTAATTGCCCAGAAGGCTTGACGATAAAGTATAAGCCGATGTGATTTCACCGTGCCTAATGCGATCCAACTTGCAGCCGTTACCATCACAATCATCACGGCAACAACTAACCAAGCGCTATCAGCCTGAAAAATAGTAGTCAGTACATAACCAACTAACAGCAATTGCACCAGCATTCTGATTACAGCATAAAGCCCATTGCCTACATCTAATCTCCATTTATGCAAAATAACAATTACGACTAAAACAGGAATAAATGCTAAAGCTAAATTAAAAGTAGGAATGATTTGAACTGATGAACTCACTTTGTTACCTCATACAAAAAAGGCCGTTCTCAAACATGGAAAACAGCCTTTTATTTAACAATATAATTCATTAATTTCAATCAATTGAACGCTTATATTCATCCATTTCATTAAAGTTAAGATATCGATAAATCTCATCTGCCATTGGCTCAATACCTGCAACTTTTTGTTGATACTCAGCCACTGTTGGTAAACGTCCAATACTGGCTACAACCGCTGCTAATTCAGCTGATGATAAATAAACATTAGCTCCATTACCTAAACGATTAGGAAAGTTACGTGTTGATGTTGATACCACAGTTGCATTATCTGAAACTCGTGCTTGGTTGCCCATACATAATGAACAACCCGGTGTTTCAGTGCGAGCACCAACGCGACCAAAAGTACTGTAAATACCCTCTTCTGTTAGTTGATGCTGATCCATTCTTGTCGGTGGTGCTACCCAAAGTTTAGTTGGCAAATTGCCCATATTCTCAAGTACTTTACCTGCTGCACGATAATGACCTATATTAGTCATACATGAACCAATAAACACCTCATCAATTTCAACACCAGCCAATTCTGATAATGGTTTAATATCATCTGGATCATTCGGACACGCTAACAATGGCTCAGTAATATCATTAAGATCAATCTCAATCACTTCAGCATATTCAGCATCAGCATCACGTTCTAATAACTCTGGATTGGCTAACCATGCTTTCATAGAATCGATACGACGTTGTAGGGTACGTGCATCCTCATAACCTTCAGCAATCATCCATTCAAGCAATGAGATATTCGAATTTAAAAACTCAATAATAGGCTCTTTATTCAAATGTACTGTACAACCATTAGCTGAACGTTCGGCAGAGGCATCAGATAACTCAAAAGCTTGCTCTACCTTAAGATCAGGTAAACCTTCAATTTCTAAAACCCGACCATTAAAGATATTTTTCTTACCTTTTTTCTCAACGGTAAGCAGGCCTTTTTGAATAGCAACGTAAGGAATAGCATTAACCAAGTCACGCAAGGTAATACCAGGTTGCATTTCACCTTTAAAACGGACCAATACTGATTCAGGCATATCTAACGGCATTACACCCAAAGCAGCGGCAAAGGCTACTAAACCTGAACCCGCAGGGAAACTAATACCTATCGGAAAACGAGTATGTGAATCGCCACCAGTACCGACAGTATCAGGTAACACCATCCGGTTTAACCACGAATGAATAACACCATCACCTGGTCGTAACGATACACCAGCACGGGTGCTAATAAAGTCAGGTAGTGAATGTTGTAGCTTGATATCTACAGGTTTTGGATAAGCTGCCGTATGGCAGAAAGATTGCATCACTAAATCAGCTGAAAAACCAAGACAAGCTAACTCTTTTAATTCATCACGAGTCATTGCTCCAGTAGTATCTTGTGAACCAACAGTTGTAACTTTCGGTTCACAATAGGTTCCAGGGCGAACACCTTCAACACTACATGCTTTTCCTACCATTTTTTGAGCTAAAGTGAACCCTTTACCTGTGTCAGCGGGAGCAACAGGACGTAGAAATACATCAGAAGGTTCTAACCCCAATGTTTCACGTGCTTTATCAGTTAATCCACGGCCAATGATAAGTGGAATACGACCACCGGCACGCACTTCATCTGCCAAAGTAGTCGGACGCATTTCAAAAGTCGAAATGGTCTCGCCTGCTTCATTGGTAATTTTGCCCTCATAAGGGTAAATAATAATAACATCACCCGTATTTAGTGCCGACACATCACATTCAATCGGCAATGCACCTGAATCTTCAGCTGTGTTATAAAAAATTGGCGCAATATTACCACCTAGAACAATACCACCTTGGCGTTTATTAGGCACAAAATCAATATCTTCACCCATATGCCAAAGCACAGAGTTAATGGCAGATTTTCGTGATGATCCGGTACCGACAACATCACCCACATACGCTAATGGATGACCTTTTTTCTTCAACTCAGCAATATTTTCTAATGGTGTATCCATTGTATTGATCAACATCGCTTTCGCATGCAAAGGAATATCAGGACGACTCCACGCTTCAGTTGCGGGAGATAAATCATCCGTATTAGTTTCACCGGCTACTTTAAACACGGTTAACGTCATTCTTTCTGGTAATGCTGATTTAGTTGTGAACCATTCAGCATCAGCCCATGATTGAACCACTCGTTTTGCATAATCATTAGTTGCTGATTTTTCAACTACATCATGATAAGCATCATAAACTAACAATGTGTGTGACAAAGCTGCTTCAGCCGTGGCTGCTGTAGTTTTATCATCTAACAAATCGATTAGTGGCTGAATATTGTAGCCACCACGCATTGTGCCTAATAACTCTGTCGCTTTAACTGAATCGATGGATGAGCAACTTACGTCGCCCTTAGCAATATCAGCCAAGAAACCAGCTTTCACATAGGCTGCTTGATCGACACCTGGTGGTACACGATGGATCAATAAATCTAATAATTTCTCTGTATTTTCATTAGTAGACTGTTTAAGTAATTCAACCACTGAGGATACTTGTTCAGCATCTAATGCTAAAGGAGGTAAACCTTCTTGAGCACGTTGTTCAACGTGTTTTTGATATTCATTCAGCACGCAGTTAACTCCGATGTTAGGACAATAAAACGTAGTATTTTAACATGCTCGCTGAAGCAAACCAGAGATCTGATATAATTTCAGCACTATTTTTTGCTTAAGGGCTCCTCCAATTGATAGAGATGCCCTTCAATTCTTACGGAGTTTTAATGGATCTTACCTCGCTTACTGCCATATCACCAGTTGATGGTCGCTATGCTGATAAAACCAAGGCCTTACGTCCTTTTTTCAGTGAATACGGATTATTGCGCTCGCGGGTCGAAGTCGAAGTTCGTTGGCTCCACTTATTAGGTGCAAATACTGATATCACTGAAGTACCAAAACTGAGTGGCGAGGCTGAAACTTTTCTCAATGATATGGTGGCAAATTTTTCAGTTGACGATGCTGCTGAAATTAAAGATATTGAACGCAAAACCAATCATGATGTTAAAGCTGTTGAGTATTTTATTAAACGTAAACTCAAAGCGAACGACGAACTTAATAAAGTCAGTGAATTTGTACATTTTGCTTGTACATCTGAAGACATTAATAATACTTCATACGGTATCATGCTTAAAAATGCTCGTGAGCAAGTTATTTTGCCTGAAATGGATACTTTGATTGGATCAATTCGAAAATTAGCCATAGAGCATGCTGAAACACCAATGATGTCCAGAACACATGGTCAGCCAGCCTCTCCTACTACTTTAGGGAAAGAATTAGCGAATGTTGTTCAGCGTTTAGAATTACAACGGACACATGTTGCCGCAGTATTGCTTTACGGAAAAATGAATGGTGCGGTAGGCAACTACAATGCACATCTATCTGCATATCCAGATGTTGACTGGCCAATGATGGCTAATGCTTTTGTTACTGGTTTGGGATTACGTTGGAATCAATACACCACCCAAATCGAACCACATGATTATATGGCTGAATTGTTCCAAGCTATGATGCGTTTTAACACTGTATTAATTGATTTTTGTCGTGATATCTGGAGTTATATTTCGATCGGTCATTTCAAACAAAAAACAGTTAAAGGTGAAATTGGTTCATCGACAATGCCTCATAAAGTTAACCCTATCGATTTTGAAAATGCCGAAGGTAACTTAGGTTTGGCTAATGCCATGTTTGATCACTTGGCAATTAAATTACCTATTTCACGCTGGCAGCGCGATCTGACTGACTCAACTGTTTTACGTAATATAGGTGTCGGGTTTTCATACTCTATTTTAGCGTATAGCTCTGCGTTAAAAGGCATCAGTAAGCTTGAGGCTAATCCAGAATCAATGGCTAAAGATCTTGATGCGAACTGGGAAGTATTAGCAGAACCTATTCAAACCGTTATGCGTCGTTATGGTATTGAAAATCCATATGAACAATTAAAAGATCTCACTCGTGGTCAACGTGTTAATGAACAAATCTTACTTGAGTTTATTGATGGTTTAGAACTACCTGAAGAAGCCAAGGTAAGCCTCCGTAAGCTCAGCCCTGCAAACTATATCGGTAATGCAGCAGAACAAGCTAGGAATTGCTAAGTTATGACTGACTCGTTCTCGACTGACAATTCAAATCAAGTTATTCACTTTGATAGTCGAGAACATGTCAGAGAACTTGCCTTAGAACTCGCCCAACAAGCAAGACGAGAAATATGTTTCTTTGGCAACACCATTGATCACGTGCTGTTTGATGATGTTTCCTTTATTGATTGTCTCAGTGAATTCGCCCGTCGAAATAATAAAACAGCAGTAAAGTTTCTTATTCATTCTTCCCAAACAAATATTCAAACTGGACACCGAATTATACCTTTAGCTCAACGCCTTACCAGTTCAATCGATATCAGAACAACAGCTAAACAGCATCAAAACTTAGTTCAAATGTTTATGCTTGTTGACACTAATGGCTATTTATATTGTCAAAACTATCAACGCTATCAAGGAAGAGCGTGTTTTTATGATCCAGCACAAGTGCGAAGTCTAAAACACACATTTGATGATATGTGGAATCATAGCTTATTAGATAGCAGTATGAGGCGCTTACATTTATGAAAATAGTTTTATTTGTATTAGTGGGCTTATTTAGCGGTATAAGTTGGGCTGAAAATCAAATTGAAACCATCCAGATTAATCATCGGCTTGCTGAAGAAATCCTACCTGAAATCAAGGCATTTCTGCCCCAAAATGCCACAGCTCGGGCATCTAATGAATTTATAATCATAAAAGCTGGGCCAAATGATATTAAAGAGCTTAAGCAGCTGATTAATACACTTGATACCCCACTACAACGTCTTAAAGTCACTGTTTTGCGAACGGATGAAGCATTGTCCGGTCAACAGGCATTTGGAGTAAATGCTGATGTTATTGTCGGTAATCAAGATAGCTCTGGATCGGTATCAGTGCGAAAATGGTCGACTCAACACAGCCAAAACAAAGATCAATATTATCAGGCACAGGGCATTGCTGGTAGACCAATAACTATAACCATAGGGCAAGAAATCCCAGAGAAAGAGCAACAGCGATTTATCCTTTTTTCCAGACAATCAGAAACCTACTATCTCAATGTTGATAGTGGGTTCAAAGCGGTAGCTAGAATTCTGCCAAATAATCAGGTTACTGTGGATATTCATCCACAATTTAGCCAATACAATAAAAATGATGGCAGTGTTGACCGTAGTCAGATTATTAGCAGTATTTCAGGTCCTGCTGGAACTTGGTTAGAACTTGGTAAGATTGATAATGCTAAAAACCGCAACGAAAATGGTGCAACAACTTATTATAGTCATCAATCTTTGCAAGAAATTATTTACATCAAAGTCGAAGAACTATCTCAATATTAACGTTAGCCAAAGGTAGCAATAATTTTTTATGGATATTAAACAAGCAATCACTACTCGTCGTTCAGTTAAACATTTTGATCCCGAACACGTCATGACAGAAATTGAGATTAATGAGCTAATGGAACATGCAATCCTATCTCCAACTGCATTTAATATTCAGCATTGGCGTTTCATCCGTGTACATGACAGTAAAAAACGTCAGGAAATTCAAGATGCCAGCTGGGGACAAGTACAAGTAACAGAAGCCTCTTTATTATTAGTGTTATGTGCCGATCTTAATGCTTGGGAAAAACAGCCAGAGCGCTATTGGCGTGAAGCACCTGACGAAGTTCAGGGCTATCTTCTTCCTGCAATTGAAAATTATTACACTAACCATCATCAAGCCCAACGTGATGAATGTATTCGCTCAACAAGTATCGCAGCTATGAATATTATGCTTATGGCTAAAGGAATGGGCTATGACAGTTGCCCGATGGATGGCTTTGATTTTGATAAAGTTGCGAAGATCATCAAATTACCACACGATCACATCATCACCATGATGATAACTGTCGGTAAAAAGAAACAAGATGCCAGGCCACGATCTGGTCAATTACCACTTGATAAGGTTTTTCTGACAGACAGTTTTTAAGGGTTAGATAATTGGAGGTGGCGCTTCAGATACGGCGTTACGTCCTTTTCTCTTAGACATATACAAAGCACGATCTGCTCGTTGCAACAGACTTTCTACACCTTCTGAAGGCACATATCTTGCCACACCAAATGACATAGTTATCGCACCTAATGATTCTCTGGTGTCTTTACGTTGAATCCGCTTGGAAGCAATCTCTACGCGGATGGCATCAGCTAGTTTTACGGCGTTTGCAATACTCGTATTTAATAAAACAATGGTAAATTCTTCACCACCGTAACGTGCAACTAAATCACGGCCTTTTACTGCACCTTTTAATGTTGATGAAACAACTTTAAGTACTTGGTCACCAACCATATGACCATGTTTATCATTAATATCCTTGAATAAATCAAGGTCACCAAAGATCAAACAAACTTCAATACCACTTCTATCTGCATCTTTAGTAACTTTTGTTATTACATCATCAAATGCTTTTCGGTTTGCTAATTTGGTTAAGGTATCAGTTTTTGCTTCCCGTTTAGTATCATCAAGATCTTTCCTTAAGTCTTGCATTTCAGCCAGAGCAGAATTGAGGCGTTCCGTCAGTTGCGTTCCAGATGACATAGCCAATCGTGTTTCTGATAAGACTTCTTCAATAACTTCATGAACTTGTTCACGAGTCATATCAGGGTGTAATTTTTCTAGAGACTGAGCAAGATTTTCACGTGATTGTTTAGAAGAATTAACACCATTAGAAACATAACTTAAAACCTCTTCTAATACACGTCGTAAATCCTGACGCATTTCCAATAGTGCTGTTTGATCTTTTTCACGCTCAAAAAAACGCTGATACAAATCAGCGCTTTGACTATCACTTAAGCTTCCATGTTCTTCAATATGGAGATCAACAGCATCATTTAACGCAATATTAGATCCAGAAACATATTCATACCACACAGCGTAGTTTGCTGGTGTCATCGCAATTCCATATTTTTTCATTATTGGAATTGCCAGCCTCATATATTCTGAAGCTCGTTCCTGATATTCACTATATTCCATATGTACACCCTATCCCAAGGTCAGCTTATGTTATCTTTTTTTACCTGCTATTTTCAGTCGCAATGCATTTAATTTAATAAAACCTTCGGCATCTTTCTGATTGTATGCACCGGCATCATCTTCAAAGGTAGCGATTGATTCATCAAACAAGCTATCTGTTGCAGATTCACGCCCAACTACAATCACATTACCTTTATATAATTTAATTCTAACCTTTCCATTCACAGTTTTCTGTGATTGATCTATCATTGTTTGAAGCATTTCCCGTTCTGGTGACCACCAATAGCCGTTATAAATCAGGCTTGCATAGCGTGGCATCAATTCATCTTTCAAATGAGCTACTTCTCGGTCCACCGTAATTGACTCAATCGCACGATGTGCAGGAATCATAATAGTACCTGCTGGCGTCTCATAACAGCCTCGTGCTTTCATTCCTACATAACGATTTTCGACTATATCTAAACGGCCAATACCATTATCACCACCAACCTTATTCAAATAAGCCATTATTTCGGCTGGTGACATAGCCTTATCATCTATAGCAACAATATCGCCTTTTTCATAAGTTAAATTTAAATATGTTGGTTTATCCGGTGCATTTTCTGGTGAAACACTCCAGCGCCACATAGATTCTTCTGGTTCTGTCCAGGGGTCTTCAAGAATATCGCCTTCATAGGAGATATGAAGTAAATTTGCATCCATTGAATAAGGTGATTTTTTGCCCAGTTTCATTTCAACCGGAATACCATGCTCCTCAGCATAATCGAGTAGACTTTGACGAGAATTTAAATCCCATTCGCGCCAAGGTGCTATTACTTGAATGTCTGGACTTAAGGCATAAGCACCTAATTCAAAACGTACTTGGTCATTGCCTTTACCCGTTGCACCATGAGAAATGGCCTGAGCATCAACTTCAGCAGCGATCTCAACTAAACGCTTAGCAATCAATGGCCTAGCAATTGATGTTCCTAATAAATACTCACCTTCATAGATGGTATTAGCGCGAAACATTGGAAACACATAATCACGAGCAAATTCTTCACGCAAGTCTTCAATATAAATTTCTTTGATGCCCATCGCTTCTGCTTTGGCACGTGCAGGTTCAACCTCTTCACCTTGACCAATATCAGCAGTAAACGTCACCACCTCGCAATCATAAACATCTTGTAACCATTTCAATATAATTGAAGTATCAAGGCCACCTGAATAGGCAAGAACGACTTTATTGATTTTAGACATGTGTGTGTTGTTTCCTGTAAAACTATATTGTTATTAATCGAACTAACGGCTCAGAGTATTAACGAATGATTATATCAAAAACCACGCAGGGCAAGGACTTCTTTCACTGCATGACGCTCGCTTCCTTTGCAACTGATTCTGCGTGGTGCATCCAGATATTTCAGTTTAAATCCCAGCTGTTTATATAAATCAATAATTCTATCTGTAGCCTGATTAGATAACACAACCGGACCTTGGTGTTGAACTAACCACTCTGCTAGGCGTATTTGATCATTCCAATTAAAGCCCTGCTGTGAATATTGATGAAAAGGCACATCATAAGGCGGATCTGCATATACAAAATCATCAACCTGTAACTTCAATTCTGTAAAATCAGCATTTACAAATTCCCACTCTGACAATACAGGCTGATAATTTAAAAAATCTTGTTGATAATTTATTTTCTTATAGCGACCAAAGGGTACATTGTAGCCACCAGATTTATTAAAACGACATAGGCCGTTATAACCAGTACGATTGAGATAGTAAAATAAC
>Ga0164311_10000539_pt1 | contig 16869 bp, 14 predicted proteins | sample GuaBasSedimGuay2_FD_121796 | JGI IMG/M metagenome (GOLD analysis project Ga0164311, IMG submission 121796) | Subseafloor sediment microbial communities from Guaymas Basin, Gulf of California, Mexico - Guay2, Core 4569-9, 9-12 cm | ecosystem: Environmental > Aquatic > Marine > Hydrothermal vents... | reverse complement strand
CCCTCCTCTCTATCAACGACTACAAAGCAGTAGTCAACAACAAGCCTCTCCTCTCTAACCCTTCTAACAGCTTCAGCTAGGCTTCCCCCAGTTGTCGCGACGTCATCCATTACAACAACGTGTCCTCCAGGCTTAAACTCGCCTTCAATAGCTTTCATTGTCCCGTGCATCTTCCTCTCCTTTCTAACCTGTAGGAATGGGACCTTGAGCTTATAGGCTACTAGAGATGCCAGAGGCACCCCTCTCACCGGTATTCCGGCGATGTAGTCTGCTAACCCTATCTTCTTTATCTTCCATGCTGCAAGTGAAGCTATGAGGTCAAACTCTACGGGGTGCGATGGAAGCGTTCCTAGGTCTATGTAGTAGCTGCTTTCTCTCCCACTTGTAAGCTTGAACTTACCAAATAGGATGCATCCAGCAGACTTGAGTACCTCACCTACTAGGGCAGCCTCCATGAAGTGGCACCTTACACCCAGACCTATCCAGAGCTAGCTTATCAAAGTCACTCAGCTTAACAATGGTCTCCCCATCAAATACAGGCCCATCAGCACACACTCTCATGGAGACTTCTTCACCTTCAATCAGGCAAGCTCCACATATTCCAACACCGCACTTAATGTATCTCTCCAATGAGCACTCTACAGCAGCTCCAACGCTCATGCACAAGTCCACTACCTTCCTTAGCATGGGTTCAGGCCCGCATGCGAACACCATTGAGGACCTAGTGATCATGCTGCTAGCCACTGACACAGCATCTCCCTTAGCCCCTATGCTGCCGTCCTCCGTGGCTATAACGACATCACCTAGATCCTCCAGTAGCTGGATGAGCTTACCTCCTACTCTGCTCTTGAAGCCGGCTACAAGCTTAGTTTTAAGTCCTTCACGCTTCCTTGCGTCAACAAGGTAAATCAGCGGTGCTATACCGACTCCTCCAGCTACAGCAACTGCAGTTTTCCTAGACATGTAGCTGAAGCCTCTGCCAAGAGGGCCTCTTACCCAGAGCCTGTCGCCTACGTCCATTCTGCACAAGGCTCTAGTGGTCTCTCCAACAGCAGCTACGATGAGCTTCAGCTCTCCACCAGAGTACCCTGCTATGCTCAGGGGGATCTCCTCAAGCCCAGGCGGCTGCGCCATCACGAACTGCCCTGGATAGGGTTCTTTCAGAGGGCATGAAATTCTCAGCAGGTATATCCCGCTGGAGACCTCAGTGGCCTCCTCTACTCTCCCAACCTTCTTGAGCACCATATCACCTCTTATGTGCCAGTCCTATCATCTCACTGACGCTCTTGAACCCCTCACTCCTCATGTACTCGAGTATCCCACTTGCTATCTCCTTCGCTATAGCTATGTCCTGTGTCAGTGCTGTTCCAATGCCTACTGCACTGGCTCCAGCTAATATGAGCTCTACAGCGCTCTCCCAGTTCACAACCCCACCGACCCCTATTATAGGTATGCTTACCTTCTCATAGATCTCATAGACGCATCTTACAGCAATTGGGTGTATTGCTGCGCCAGATAGCCCGCAGTAAATGCTCTTGAACAAGGGCTTCTTCGACAGCAAGTCTATTTTCACCGCCCTGACCGTATTTATAGCTGTTATCCCATCTGCACCAGCTTTTTCACATGTTTCAGCGAGCTTCCCTATGTCCTGGATGTTAGGTGACAGCTTGACGAAAAGCGGAATTGAGAGTATAGACTTCAGGTCTCTGACTATCCTTCTAACCTGCTCTATGTCCATCCCTAGCTCTAGCAGCCCTCCTGCATGGGGGCAGGACACGTTAAGCTCTATGGCGTCTGCTCCAGCTTCCTCTGCTCTAGAAGATACGTATTCAGGGCTATCACTTCCTATGACGCTCACTATAATCGGCTTCTTGCTCAGCTTCTTGAACTCCCTTATCACTTCCTCGAAGTAGTCTATCCCTGGGTTAGGAAGCCCCATAGCGTTCAGAAGCCCATACGGCAGTGGGCATACAACAGGGTTCGGATAGCCTTCCCTTCTTCTAGCGCCTACCGACTTGGTGGTTATAGCACCTAAGTGCTCTGATACCCTCGCCATAATCTTGGCTGTAACCCCTAGAATGCCTGAAGCTAAGACCAGAGGCGGGCTGAGCTCAAGTCCAGCTACATCAACTTTCAGCATAAGCCCTACCACCAGGGCTCCAGCTTTTTAAAGAGTCACCACCGGCCTATGTGGTGGTCTATTGAGCAGGTTCATCCCAATTAACAAGCCTACGCTAGGTGAGGAGGAGCTAGAGGAGATCAGAAAAGTCATTGAGTCAGGTATACTCACATCATGGCATGGCAGCGGCCCTGTCACAGAGAGGTTCGAGAGAGCTTTTGCAGAGTACATAGGAGTAAAGCACGTGATAGCAGTCAGCTCAGGGACTGCAGCGCTGCAGACTGCGTTGGCCGCTCTAGGCATAGGGCCTGGTGACGAGGTCATAGTTCCTCCATTCAGCTTTATAGCGACGGCAAACGTCGTTCTGCTCCAGGGAGCTAAACCCAAGTTCGTTGACATAGAGCCTAAGACCTTCAACTTAGATCCAGAGAAGCTAGCTGAAGCGATAACTGACAAGGTCAAGGCAGTAATCCCAGTTCACGTCTATGGCCACCCCGCTGACATGAGGCCCATAATGGAGATAGCTGAGGACAGCGGGGTGGCTGTCATAGAGGATGCTGCTGAAGCCCATGGGGCAGAATACAACGGAAGAAAGGCTGGCGCCATAGGACACATAGCTGCATTCAGCTTCTATGCCACTAAGAACATGACCACAGGAGGAGAAGGAGGGGTCATCGCAACAGACAGCGACGAGCTGGCAAGGAAAGCCCGCCTATACCGAGCGCATGGACAAGAGGAGGCCTACAAGATGATAGCACTCGGGACAAACTGCAGAATGACAGAAATAGCATCTGCGATAGGCATAGTGCAGCTAAGGAAGCTAGAGGGTTTCATAGAAGCCAGAAGGAGAAACGCCTACCAGCTCACTAGCCTGCTAACTGCTGTAAGTGGCCTAGAGCCGCCCTATGAGGCCCCCAATGTGAGGCATGTCTACTACCTGTACACTGTGAGAGTAAAGGAAAGCTTTCCCTTAAGCAGAGACGAGCTCAGTGCAAAGCTACGTGAAGCTGGCATAGGCACGTCAGTAAGCTGGCCAACCCCCATACACCTGCAGCCATACTACAAGAAGACTTTCGGGTATAGAGGAGGAGAGTATCCTGTGTCCGAGCAGGCTGCAAAGGAAGTGCTATCCCTACCGGTTCATCCAGCCGTCACAGAAGGTGACATAAGGTTCATTGCGAAGGCGATAAAGGAGCTGGCTGAGGGGGCTTAAAGCTCCTTAGCCACCATCTTAAGGATCTCTTCATCAGCTCTGCTGCAGCCTGCTGGCTCCAAGAACGGCTTCAGCTCAAGCCTTTCACCATCCATCCTCGTAGCAGTCCCTCCAGACTCCACTCCACCGACAGCAGCTGGAAGAACTAGCTCAGCAGCTCTAGCAGTCAAGCTAAGCTGGTAATCTACGGCTATAACTTTACTCTTCTTCAGACCACTCACAGCCTGCCTAGGCATGCTCGCCAACGGGTCTGAGCCTATGACAAGTACCACATCAAACTCCCCTTTCGACAAGAGCTTAACTGCCGTCTGCTCTTGGCTAAAAGACGGCTGTCCTCCAGAGAAGTCTATGGCATACGGGTACCCTGTCGCACTTAGAGCCTCTTCTACAGCTCCAACCATATTATAGTGTCCAGACATCGGGATGGCAGCAGCCTTCACTCCGCTGCTCTCAAGCACCTTAATAAGCTCATATAGGCCTTCTACACCGCTCCTTTCTCCAGCTGAGTACAAGCCAAGCCCATAGAAAACTACAACATAAGTGGACCTCTTAAGGCTCTCGATGAAGCTGTAGAACTCTTCTTCTGCCACCCCAGCTTCAGACGGCTTACCTCTACTGCCTGAAAGCTCTCCAGCTATCAGCTTAGCGAGCGCAGCGTCTCTACCTGGAGGTATGATAAGCCTGTGGTTAGCTATTCTCATTGTTCTTGTAGGTCTAACATCCACTACAGTCACACTCCTGCTTTCAACACCCTCTGGAGTCTTCTCGCCTCGGGGGAAGACGGCAAACCTGCTGGCATGCCTGTGATGACTCTCTGCTGGGTTACATCCCCAGTATACCACGTGATCTGCTCTGTCCAGGACTTCATCGAGCTTCGGAGGCCTGATTCCCTTCATTCTAGCGTACCATATCGAGTACCCATGGCAAACAGACATGGGGCCGTCAAAGAACCCATTAACCTTCCTTGCCAGCTCCAGCCCAAGCCTGACAGCCTCGTTGACGCTATTACACCATCCGTAGAGGAGCGGCCGCCTAGCTTCTCTAAGCATTTCAGCAGCCTGCTTAACAGCTTCGTCTAAGCTGACGATTCTCCCGCCTGCCAGGGGCTTAAGGGCTCTCTCTGCCTCAAGAGCGGATTCTATCCTCTTAGCTCCTATTGCGCAGGCATGCAGCACCTTCTTTACTCTACCTCCCTTGACTTCGACGACGATATCATCACATAGCAGCGAGCAGCCAGTACAGACTGCTTCAACTCTCATGTTGGCACCTAGTATATCTCGATGGCTTTGCTGTAGCAGTACTGCTCACACATCCTACAGTTTATTCTATCTGGCGGAAACCTTCTACACCTCTCCAAGTTGACTATCTTAGCGACCCCGTCCTCGACTCTGAACACAACTTCCTCTGAGTTAGCTCCCATACCTCTCGCCACACTGGGGTCTACTGACACGTTAGCTGGGCAAACCACAACGCAGTTACCGCAGCCAGTGCACTTGCTTTCATCTAGCTTGAGCCCAGTTTCATAAGTATCCATCACAGGCTCGAGGAGCTCTCTCAGCTTAGCCAGGTTCTCAGCATATTTGTCCTCAAATAGCAGAGGGCAGTCCTCGAGCTTCACTTCTCTGAGTATGAGCTTTGTTGCAAACGCCAAGCACGTGTGTCCGCATTTCTTGCAGTTAGTCTTGGGTAAAAGCTTGTACACGTCCAAAGGGCTTAGAGACATGAGTGTGAAATCCGAGTGTTGGGTTCATAAACTTTACCTACGTTTTCAAGCAGGGGCCTCTTGCCAAGCTCTGAAAGCGGTGCTTCACCGATACTCCTCTTCATATGCCACTGTGGCACCAATATAGCTGGTGTCATTGATGTAGACTACCTCTTGAAGAGGTTCTCAGAGGAGGGGATAGTCTGCTACGATGAACTCCACTTGTGCAGCGATGAGGGGCTAAGGAAGCTCAAGGAGAAGATAGCTGAGGTAAAGCCCTCGAGAGTAGTCATAGCAGCATGCACAGAGTCCCTGCACGGAGAGCTATTCAAGAAGACAGTTGAGGAGGCTGGCTTAGACAGCGGCTACCTCGCGTTCGCAAACATCAGAGAGCAGTGCAGCTGGGTACACTGGAGAGAGAAGGAGAAGGCCACCATGAAAGCTGAGGACCTCATCAAGATGGCTATAGCATATGTTAAGCTGTCAGGGAAGCTAAGGAAGCGTGAGGTAGAGGTTGTAAGGAGAGCTCTCGTGATAGGTGGCGGCATCGCTGGGATAACTGCCGCATTAAAGCTAGCTGACTCAGGCATTGAGGTGGTGTTAGTTGAAAGAGAAGGCTTCATAGGAGGGCATATGGCAAAGTGGGACAAGCTCTTCCCAACATTCGACTGCAGCATATGCATACTAGGCCCGCTCATGTCTAGGGTAGCTAACCACCCAGGTATCAGGCTCTACACTCTAAGTGAAGTCACAGCCATAGAAGGGTCTCCAGGAAGGTTCAAAGTCAAGATCAGGAGGAGGCCACGCTACATAGATCCAGAGAAGTGCAATGGCTGCAACAGGTGCATCGAGATATGTCCTGTTGAGGTTCTAAGCGACTACGAGTACCTGCTAGCAAAAAGGAGGGCTGTCGTGAAGCCTCTCCCTGAGGCAGTTCCGATAGCACCGTACATAGACATGGAAAACTGTGTTGGATGCAGATCGTGTGCCGGCGTATGCGAGAAGGAAGCCATAAATTTCGATGATACAGAAACTGAGGTGGAAGAGGAGGTAGGTGCAATCATAGTAGCAACAGGATTCAAGCCATTCAACCCAGCCCCCCTTAGGGAATATGGCTATGGAAGGTACATGGACGTCATAACAGCTCCAGAGCTAGAGAGGATGCTAAACCCACTGGGGCCAACTGGTGGAGTACTCAGAAGGGTATCCTCAGATGAGAAGCCTAAGGTAGTCTGCTTCATCCAGTGTGTTGGAAGCCGCTCTAGGAGGGAGAGTGAGCACCCATATTGCAGCAGAGTATGCTGCATGTATGCGCTCAAGGAGGCAATGCAGATAAAGATGCAGAGCCCAGACACAGACATATACATCCTCTACATGGACCTTAGGGCGTTTGGCAAAGGCTACGAAGAGCTATATGAGCAGGCAGCCAAGAACGGAGTGAGGTTCATAAGGGGGAGGGCTTCCTCGGTTTTAAAGGACGAGGCTAGCGGCAAGCTAATAGTGCGGGCTGAGGACACGCTAAGCGGGTCGCCAATCGAGATAAAAGCCGACTTGGTTGTGCTGAGTGTGGGTCTAGAGCCTTCTCCTGGGAGCAGCGACCTAGCTCGCCTCCTTGGGATATCAACAGACGAAAACGGCTTCATGATGGAGGCGCATCCAAAGCTCCGCCCCTCCGACTCCCCTGCCGCAGGCATCTTCATAGCAGGGACAGCACAGGGGCCAAGAGACATAGCAGACACGGTAGCTCACGCAGGGCTGGCTGCAGCAGGATGCTTAGCTTTCCTCTCCTCGGAGAAGCTCATAATAGAGGTCACAGCCCCGAGAATAGACCCAGATAGGTGCTTGAGGTGCCTAGTGTGTGCACGCACTGCATGCAGCTTCAGTGCCATAAAGAAGAGTGGTGGAGTAGTACTAGTAGATGAGCTAGCATGCAGGGGATGTGGAGCTTGCGCGACAGTATGCCCAGCTAGAGCAATAAGCCACCCTGAGCTAAGCGACGAGCAGGTGTATGCTATGATAGATGCCGTAACTGAAAATGCTTCAGAGAGGCCGCTGATAATAGGCTTCGCATGCAAGTGGTGTGGATACGCTGCTGCGGACAATGCTGGAGTAAGGCGGATAGGCTACCCAACGAACATCCGGCTGATAAAGGTGCCATGCTCATCAAGAGTAGACCCGCTCTTCGTGCTCTATGCGCTCATGAAGGGGGCTGATGGAGTTATCATAGTAGGATGTAGGGAGGCAGACTGCCACTACCTATCCGGCTTCAGGAAGGCTAGGGATAACGTCAGGAAGCTTAAAGAGCTCCTAAAGACGATAGGCATAAGCGAAGAGCGCGTTGCAATAGAGAGCGTATCAGCAGCAGAGGGAGAGAAGCTGGCTAGGATACTAAGAGACTTCACAGCGAGGATGTCCGAGATAGGCCCCCTAGGAGCTGAGCTGGAATCTAAGGTGGTGTGAGGTGGCTGCTGAAGTGAGGGGGTTCGAGAGGTTCGGTGAGAAGCCTGAGGTCTCATCTGACATAGTAGATACAAGCATGGTATACAGGTGGAAAACTCCCCTCATGCTAAAGGAGCTGACTTTCTCAATAAGAGACTGCGTGGGATGCGATCTATGCCAAATATGCCCATGGGAAGCTATATCTGAGGGCCCCATAGTAGAGGCTGCAGCAGGCAGGATAAGGGATGCCCCCCTCATCATGATAGACGAAGACAAGTGCTGCTTCTGTGGGATATGCGAAACGGTATGCATATTCAACTCCATATCCCTGAAGATAAATGGGACACCAGCATCAGAGCTCTACTGTAGGCTGAGAGGAGAGCACTCAATAGACAGAGAAAAATGCATCCCCTGCCTGCTCTGTAGCAAGCTATGCCCCAGAGAAGCCATATCAGCCAGGGTAGAGGTGGAGAAGAAGGAGAAGCTAGTCAAGTACCTAGGTGAAGGGGAGGCCGAGGGTGAGATCTCAATAGACGAAGACAAGTGCTGCTTCTGCGGGCTATGTGAGCTGCTATGTGATGCGATAAAGATATTCTGGACAGAGCCAAAGCCCCCAGACTTCAAGCCAGCGATAACGATAAGAGTAGATGATGACAGCTGCGACTACTGCGGGCTATGCGAGAAAGTATGCCCAGTCGACGCGATAAAAGTTGAGTGCATTAGCACCCCACCGAGAGAGATCAGGGAGCCGAAGGTGTCAGGTGAAATAGAGGTAGATGACAAGAAGTGCGTTGACTGCGGCTTATGCGCACTCAAGTGCCCTGTGGAAGCAATCAGGGTAGAGAAGCCCCTCAGGGGAGAAGTTGCTCTCAAGAGGATAGAGCGATGTGATCCAGTAGGCTGCCACAACTGCTTCAACATATGCCCTGTTAAAGCAATTTACCCGACTGGGAAAGAGGATAAGGTGGCTGTAGTAGATGAAGTGTGCGTCTACTGCGGAGCCTGTGAGAACGCATGCCCAGAAGATGTCATAGAAGTCACCAGGCTAGGATATAACCTGGTGTACCCAAGAACTCCACTGCCATGGGCTCAGGGCAGGACCAAGGCTGTAAGCAAGCTGATAGCTGGCGAAAAGCCTCCTCCATCACTCCTTGAGGCAAGAGTCCTGTCCCCCTCTATCCCAGAGTACTTCTCTCTACCTGAGAAGCTGCCGAAAACGCCTAAAGTCAGCCAGCAAGCAAGAGAAGAGGCCCTAAGGAGGCTTAAGCTCCTATACGTGTCACTAAATGAGAAGAAGCTTAGGCTTTTGCTCGCATTCGGGGATGTAGATGGAGCCGTAGAGGCTCTAGCTAAGGAGCTGAGAAAAGCTTATCGACATCCATAGGCTTCTTATCAGTCTTCTTCACGGTAGCTGCTATCGCCTTGGGCGGCACCTCCCCTCCAACTGGCGTCACGGCATTAGCCCAGGGCCCAACCGGCATGTAAGCCAATCCCTCGTGTAGCTCGCTGTCGACTTTCGCCACCACGGCAACTGAACCAGCTTCAGTAGAGACCTCAACAGCCTTTCCCTCCTTTACACCCAGCTTCTCCAGGTCTGCCTTGGACATGTACACGCAACACACTGCATCAGCGTAGAGCTCACTGGGCTTGCCCTCCATTGATGCCTTGCCCTGCTCAGTTGTTCTTACGACAAGCAATGACACATTTACATATGGGTAGAGCAGCTCCATCAGGCTCATACTCTGGGTGATATTAAGTCCCTGTTTTTAAGCTTGCTTTACAGGCTAGGTCACATAGTAGCATTATTTTCAGAAAAGTGTTACAATACTAGGGTGCTTGGTGACCCAAAGGTTAAATAAGCTAGCTAAACGAGGCGCCAGAGAAAGTTTAGAGCGTGGTCTCCATGTCCAAGAGAGCACTACATGTTAAGCTGGAGAAGCTTGAAGCTCCAAGTGTCCTCGTCAAGGGATTAGAGCTTGGAATCGGTAGGATTTTCGAGGAGGAGTGGGAGGAGCCACTTGGTCCCACACCATTTCCATCTATAACAACGCTAAGAGATTGGGACATGAAGCTTCTCAAGAGGTACAAGCCATTCTACATGCCCTTCTGCGATGTATGCTGCCTCTGCACATTCGGCAAATGCGACCTCACGAAGGGGAAGCGTGGCGCATGCGGCCTAAACATGGCAGCTCAGCAGTCGAGAATAGTCCTCCTAGCATGCTGCATAGGAGCTGCAACACACCTAGGCCACGCCAAGCACCTAGTAGAGCACCTGATAGAAAAGTATGGGAGAGATCACCCCATTGATGTTGGCGGTGAGCATGTTTACATAGAGGCGCCTGTAACCAGGCTAGTAACGGGAGTCAGGCCAAAGACTCTAGGAGACCTAGAGGACATCTGTGAGTACCTAGCTGGGGAAATTGTACACCTGCTATCCTGCTGCCACACTGGGATGGAGGGAGACAACCTGGACTTCGAATCAAAGGTACTGCACGCCGGAATGATAGACCAGGTTGCAATGGAGATAGCAGACATAGCACAGATATCAGCACTAGACTTCCCCAAAGCCGACCCAGATGCCCCACTCGTTGAGCTGGGAGCTGGAGTAGTAGACTTAGAGAAGCCTGTAATACTCGTCATAGGCCACAACGTCCCACCAGCAGCAGCCATAATGGACTACCTCGTAGCCAATAACCTATACGGGCAGGTTGAGGTAGCTGGGATATGCTGCACAGCACATGACGTAACCAGGTACAACCCAGGAGCCAAGATAATAGGCCCAATATCATGGCAGCTGAGGTTCGTCAGAAGCGGCATGGCCGACGTGATAGTAGTAGACGAGCAGTGCATCAGAACAGATATACTAACTGAAGCCCAGAAAGTCAAGGCACCACTGATAGCTACATCGGAGAAAGCCTGCCACGGCCTAAGAGACAGAACACACGACGACCCAGATGAGATAATCGAAGACCTGCTAACCGGCCGCGAGCCTGGCGCGTTGATCCTAGAGCCAGACAAGGCTGCTGAAGTCGCTGTCAAGGTAGCAGTGAAGATAGCCCCTGAGAGAAAGAGGTTCAAGATAATACCAGATGTAGCCGGTGTGATAGAGGAAGCCAAGAAGTGCACCCAGTGCAAGACATGTGCCAGAGTATGCCCAGCTGAGCTGGACGTCCCTGCTGCAATGGCTAAAGCCAAGGAGGGAGATGTATCAGCTCTGGCAGCACTCTACGATTACTGCATAGGCTGTGCTAGATGTGAGAGCGCATGCCCACAGGGGCTAAAGCCACATAGCTACATAGTTGCTGCATCAGAGAAGGAGATGAAAAGCGAGAAGTTCAAGGTGAGAGCTGGAAGAGGCCCAATCAGAGACACTGAAATAAGGAACGTAGGCAGCCCGATAGTGCTAGGCGAGATACCTGGTGTAGTTGCGCTAGTAGGATGTGCAAACTACGCAAACGGCGGCAGAGAGCTAGCTGAGGTAGCAGAGGAGTTCGCTAGAAGAAGGTACATAATAGTGGCATCAGGCTGTGCAGCCATGACCATAGGAATGATGAAGGACGAGGAAGGCAAGACCATATACGAGAGGTACCCTGGAGTCTTCGATGCTGGAGGAGTCGTAAACGTAGGGTCATGCGTATCCAACCCACACATAGCTGGTGCAGCGATAAAAATCGCCAGCATATTCGCTAAGCGCAACCTGAGAGCAAACTACGAGGAGATAGCCGACTACATCCTGAACAGAGTAGGTGCAGTTGGAGTAGCCTGGGGCGCCATGTCCCAGAAGGCTGCTGCCATAGCCTCAGGCTTCTGGAGGCTCGGTGTCCCAGTCATAGTAGGCCCACACGGCTTCAAGTACAGAAGGCTCCTCCTAGGAAGGCAAGACCGCGAAGAAGACTGGTACGTGTACGATGCCAGAACAGGCAAGAAGGTGTATGTCGGCCCATGTCCAGAACACCTCTTCTACGCAGCTGAAAGCAAAGAGGAGCTTATGGTGATGATACCAAAACTCTGCATGAGACCAAACGACACGACAAAAGGCAGGATGATCAAGCTAACACACTACATAGACCTCTACAAGAAGATATACGGAACGCTGCCACCAGACCTACACCTGTTCGTAAGAAGGGTAGCAGACATACCGATCACAATGAAGGAGGAAGTCCTAGAGTTTCTAAAGGAGAAAGGCTGGAAGGAAATGGAGATACCCGACCCAACTCTGCTACCCAGGCTGATACGTAAAAAGGAGTGATGCTGAGGTGATTGCTATGTCCCTAACCCGCTCCTGGATGATAGCTGAAATACCTGGCCCAACCAGAGCTAACGTCATAACCAAGCCTGAAATCGTGGCAGCACTGATAAGAAGGCACAAGAGGCCTCTCCTGGTTGTAGGCAGCAAGATAACCACCGACATAGGTGGAGAGTCGATGGCAGACTATGTAATCAGGCTTGCAAAGGCAGCTAACATCCCAGTTCTGGCTTCCCTCCCTGCCCTCAAGGTTTTCCGCGAGAAGGGATTCGAGCCAGCAGCAGCTATGCCACTAGCAGACATAGGAGCGAGGCTAGTTGACCCCAGCTGGCAGGGAGTAGACGGCAAAGGCCCACATGACCTAGTGCTCATCCTGGGGTTCAGGTACTATGAGCAATGGCTCCTTCTCTCTGGAGTAAAGCACTTCTCAGATACAATGCTAGTTAGCCTCGACTACAGGTACCAGCCTCACGCAAACTGGTCCTTCCTCAACATCTCCTTGGAGGAGTGGAAGAAAAACTTAAAAGCCATTATCGAGAAGTTTGGAGGCTGATGCGTAGCCTGTGAGGTGATATGATGTCGATAGAAGGCTTCCCCGTTGATATAGGCGTCGTATACGAGGGAGAGCGTATAAGGAAGCATGAGATGTACGCTGAGTGGGGTGGGGTTAAGCAGAAGTACAAGTTCGAGCTGGTCCGCGTCAGGCCTCTAGAAGCAGTTGAAGACGGCAAAGTCCAGGTTATAGGCCCAGACATAAAGGACCTGCCAGAGGGCGCAAAAGCCCAGCCTCTCGGAATATTGGTTGAGGTAGCTGGAGAGCAGCTTAAAGAGGAGATGGAGGGAGTCATAGAGAGGAGAATACACGACTTCTGCAATTACATAGAGGGCTTCATGCACTTAAACCAGAGGTATGACATCTGGCTTAGGCTAAGCAAGAAGTCATTTAAGAAAGGCCTCAACTCGTTCACATGGATCGGAAAGGCATTATGCAGGCTATTTAAGAGCGAGCTCCCGATAATCGAGAAGATACAGGTCACATTCATAACGGATCTAGAGAAGGTCAAGGAGATGTTTGATGAAGCTCTCAAGATATACGAGGCCAGGGATGCTAGAGTAAGAGGGCTAAAGGACGAGGAGGTAGACGCGTTCTACGGCTGCACACTATGCCAGTCGTTCGCTCCAACACATGTCTGCGTGATAACACCGCAAAGATACTCGAACTGCGGCGCTATAAGCTGGCTTGACGCCAGGATAGCAGCTCAAATAGACCCGAAGGGGCCATTGTTCAAGATAGAGAAGGGAGACTGCCTAGACCCTGTGCTAGGAGAGTGGAGTGGAGTAAACAAGACCGTGAAAGAGAAGTCACTTGGTGAAGTGGAGCGTGTATGCCTCTACTCAGCATTCACATACCCACACACATCCTGTGGGTGCTTCGAGTGTGCAGCATTCTACATCCCTGAGGTAGATGGCCTTGGAATAGTCCATAGAGGCTTCGCTGGAAACACTGTAATAGGCCTGCCATTCACAACCATAGCTGACTCAACAGCTGGAGGAAGGCAGGTACCCGGCTTCCATGGCCTAAGCTTCGAGTATATGAGGTCACCGAAGTTCCTCCAAGCTGACGGAGGCTGGGAGAGAGTAGTGTGGATGCCCTCTGAAGCTAAGGAGAGGGTAAAGGGCTTCGTACCAGATGAAATCCTAGATAAGATAGCTACGGAGAAGGATGTCTCGAATGTAGAGGAGCTCAAGAAGTGGCTCAAAGAGAAGGGGCACCCAATAGTTGCAAGGTGGAAAGAGGAGGAGGCTGTAGAGGAAGAGAAGCTACCTGAGGAGGCAGCTCCTGCAGCCGTCCCAGCAGCCCCAGGAGCTCCAGTGGTAGCAGTGCCACAGGCTGCTGCTGTCCCAACGGCAGGAGGCTATCAGCTTGTGCTTAACCTGCCAATGCCAGCTGCAGCAGGAGGCCCAACATACAAGATAATACTGAAAGATGTCAAGATCATAGCGAAGAAGATGATCCTAAAGAAGATAACAGAAGAGGAGAAGAAAAAGAAGTAGGTGGTCTAGTGGCTGAGGAAGCACCCAAGGAGGCTACTGAGCTGTTCACGAGGCTCCTTGAGTTAGTGAAGAAGTTCGGGTACCTTGAGCTTGAGAATGTCAAGATAGAAGCAAAGGAGCTTGAGCTAGAGGTCTAATGGGTGCTAGCATGTCAGAGGAGAAACTTTCGGTAAACATAGGAAGCAAGCTTGTGAGGTATCTAGAGCAATATGGTGAAATAGAGCTTGAAGATGTTGCAATACGGCTAGAACACTTAGAGCTCCAGGTTCTCCCTGGAGCTCCACCTAAGGCGGTGATAGCAGCCCCACCAGCTAAGCCGAAGCCAACCAAGCTAATAGAAGTGGAGTTCAAGCCCCCAGTATATGAGTATGTCCTGCCCATACAGGAGGTTACCATAGGTGCTACCCGAGCGGATGGAGGAACTAGGGCATACTCTCTGACGATAGGAGGAGAGAAGGCTCCCCCCTTCTACCTATTTGAATCGAAACCACCACATAAGCCGATTATAGCTTGTGATGTCTTCGACTGGAAGGTTCCTCTGGCTAAAGCTGTCAAACAGCACGTCAGAGAGGTGTATGGTGATCCAGTAGCCTGGGCTAAGCTTGCTGTAGAGAAGTTTGGGGCAGAAGCCATAACACTACACCTTGTCAGCGTAGACCCCCTCATCAAAGACACGCCACCAAAGGAGGCAGCCAAGACCGTCGAAGACGTGCTGCAGGCAGTAGACGTCCCCATGATAGTAGGTGGATGTGGAGACCCGAAAAAGGACACTGAGGTCTTTGAGAAGGTAGCTGAGGTAGCTGAGGGAGAGAGAATTGTGATAAACTCGATAACAAAAGAGATGCTAGAGTACGATACCAAGAGAAATGTAGATACAATAGTGAAGCACAATCACGTCACCATAGCCTTCACTCCAATGGACATGAACCTAGCTAGAGAGCTAAATAGGAGGCTGACGTCAGAGGGCGTACCTAGGAGCTCAATAATCATGGACACCACTACAGCAGCCTTAGGCTACGGCATAGAGTATGCTTTCACGATAATGCAAAGGTCACGGCTAGCAGGGCTGATGGGAGATGAGGAGCTGGCTTTCCCAATCTCATCAGGGACAACAAACGCCTGGGCCGCCAGAGAAGCTTGGATGAAGCAGCTTGATGCAGTATGGGGGCCTAGAGAGCTAAGAGGCCCGATCTGGGAGACGATAACAGCCCTAACTCTGCTGATAGCTGGCGTAGACCTCTTCATGATGATGCACCCCGCTGCAATGAAGACTGTGAAGGACGTGATAGACGAGCTCATGCAAGGGATGGGGAGAGCAAAGCCAGAGCTCATCGAAAACTGGGCTTCAGCTAAGCTGTGAGGTGTTCTGCATGCCTAGGAAGGAGCTCAGCCCAATAGATGTATACAACCTCCTACCCAGGACAAACTGCAAGGAGTGTGGCGAAGAAAACTGCATGGCATTCGCAGCTAAGCTAGTTACGCATGAAGCAAAGCTAGAGCAGTGCAAGCCCCTGCTGACAGACCCCAAGTACAAAGGGAACTACCAGAAGCTCTGGGATCTGCTAAAGCCTCCAGTCAAGGAGGTGGTGATTGGTGTGGGAGACAGGGCAGTCAAGGTTGGTGGAGAGTACGTGATGTACAGGCATGAACTCACATACTACAATCCGACAGCGATAGCAATAGATGTATCAGATGACATGTCAAGTGAGGAGGTAGCTAAGAGAGTAGAGTATGTAGAGAACTTCGTCTACACGTACATAGGAATGGACTTGAAGCTGAACGCTATAGCAGTGAGAGGTGTCTCAGGCGATCCAAAGCAGTTTGCTGATACAGTCAGGAGAGTAGCTGGGAGAACAAGCCTTCCACTGATACTATGCACCTTAGACCCCAAGTGCATGGAGGAAGCCCTCAAGATAGCTGGCGACAGAAGGCCACTGATATACGCTGCAACCAAGAGGAATTGGAGGGAGATGGCTGAGCTGGCGCTCAAATACAAGTGTCCTCTTGCAGTATTCTCCCCAAACGACCTTAAGACGCTCAAGTCCCTGTCTAAGACGCTCCTGGAGTATGGTGTGGAAGATCTCCTGCTAGACCCCGGTACATTCCCTGGAGAGGGATTAGCTGACACATGGAACAACTTCGTCATGCTAAGGAGGCTAGCCTGCAAGGAGGAAGACGAGCTGCTAGGCTTCCCTCTAATAGGAGTGCCTCTTACAGCATGGCTAGTGAACCCAGCTGAGCCGGAAACGATAAAGCAGTGGAGGGAAGCGTATGTAGCTGGGATGCTGATTTCCTTGTTCGCTGACCTACTGATCATGCACAGCATAGAAGGCTGGGTTCTACTGCCCAACGTGATCCTCAGGCAGAACATCTACACTGATCCAAGGAAGCCTGTTGCTGTTGAGCCTGGCTTAAGGACATTCGGCAGCCCAGATGAGATGTCTCCTGTTCTACTGACCTCAAACTTCGCACTAACCTACTACACTGTAGCTGCTGACATTGAGGCAAGCAAGAAAGACTGCTACCTGCTAGTAGCAGACACAGAGGGCCTAGCAGTAGAGTGCGATGTGGCAGGAAGAAAGCTAACAGCTGAGGGCATAGCTGACGTGATAAAGTCATCTGGAGTAGAGCAGAAAGTCAAGCACAGGAAGCTCATAATACCAGGAAGAGCAGCAAGGCTCAAGGGAGAGATAGAGGACGCCACAGGATGGGGTGTGATGGTAGGGCCACTAGACTCCTCTGGGATTCCAAAGTACCTAGCTGACAACTGGCCTCCTAAAGAGACCTAGGAGACTCCAAGCAGCTCAAGCAGTGTAGTATCTGGCACAAGCCCTACCTTCTCAGTTATTTTTCTTGCTGCTACTACTGAAGGGCTATCTGGTGGCAGCTCAAGTAAAGGCCTCCCCTCTAGGTTAAAGCTGGCTATATTAGGGTCCTGTGGGATAACCCCCCCATATCTCAGCCCTATTTCAAGTGCCTTCCTCCTCACAAGTCCTTCTAGTCCTCTGGGGAACATGTTCCCTATCAGGTACATTTCTCTAACGTTTATGTGGACTTCTTCAGCTAGCTCCCTTATCCTCCTTGCTGTCTCGAAT
>Ga0164311_10000537_pt1 | contig 16884 bp, 19 predicted proteins | sample GuaBasSedimGuay2_FD_121796 | JGI IMG/M metagenome (GOLD analysis project Ga0164311, IMG submission 121796) | Subseafloor sediment microbial communities from Guaymas Basin, Gulf of California, Mexico - Guay2, Core 4569-9, 9-12 cm | ecosystem: Environmental > Aquatic > Marine > Hydrothermal vents... | reverse complement strand
GAAAGGGATTTCGAGACCCTGAGACGCTTGTTATTGCGCACCTTCAACCGCCACCTAAAAAAACCAGTGGACAATATCTATTTTGAATCCTTTTTTTATGATTGATTTGGAACAGAACGGTCTCATCTTCGCATTCTTGTATCCCTAGTAGTATCCAACATATCCCACATGTGAAAAGAGGACATCTAAAGCTGCACCAAATCATCCGTAATGAAGCATAAACAGCGGGCCTGGGAGGGATTCTTCCATGCCTATGGCCTGATAAACCTCTTGATATATTCGAGCCGAGGCCTCCATCTCTCTGGCCGATTCAGGTAAATGAAGCATGAATCTGCTGGCCAAGTCCTTTTCATCTTTCACCTTCAAATTTCTCACATAATCAATAAGGACATTAAGCCCTTCATCGTATGGATAGACCTCAGTAAAGAGTTCTCCCCAGGTGTTTCGAAAAACAATATCCAAGGTCAAGCCCTTAGACAATTTTGAGATTTCCTCCATATCCACAATGGCCATGATCTTCTCTATATTAGCTTCTTGGTAAAAGGCCTTTCCATTTTGGCCAAAGTAATAGGCGGGACTAAAATAGGCCTGAAAATGCTTTAAAAGGTGGACAAGATCGTTTAAAGTCACGCCCGTTGGATTCGGGACCATTTCCACAGCAGTCTTATGAAAATCATAAAGCCCGTTATTGACAAGCCACGCACCTGCCCTTACCACCCGATCGGCTGAAAAGATACGCTGCTTCTTTCTCTTCCTCTCAGTGGGATACCATGAGGTATCGTATAGGACCCATTGATGTCTGCCGTGTCCGCGGTGTTCGTATTGAAACACGCAACGGTCTAATATAAGTCTTTTGCTGGTCAGGAAAGGGGTAAGTTGCAGCTTGTTCTTGCTCCTACCGAACAGGGCAAGCAGTTTTCTCCCCAAGACGGTGAGGTCATATTCATCAATTGCCTGTTTTTCCGTCGGGGGCAGGCTTTCAGAGAGCCTGCGATAAGTTGAAGAGAAGAATCGGTTGATCTCCTTTGAAAACTGAAGAAGCCTACTATAACTCCAGTTTTCAATCTGATTCAAATCTTCTACCAGTTCCAGGCGCCAATTCCATTGTTTCATGAGATCCCGAAAGACCTCTATCTTATACTCCCGGCCGCCAGCCCCTCTTCTTGCCCGTGTCATCATGGGTTTGGCCTTAAGATAAAAGGCCTTTTTCAACAAGTGGGCGGCCCCTTCATTGTGCTCTTTCTCATAGAAATCCAGTACCGTCTCCACCATAAGCAAATAGGGATCAAGTTCCCGCAGAAACCGCCGGCCCTCCAACACCCGTCCTTTCAAAACATCACAAAGCAATGGCCCTTTGAATCGATCAGACAGATACATCTCCATCATGGCCATCTTCAACAGCGATTTGAAAGGGTCTTTTATCCCCTTACTGAGTTGCCAAAGGGCATTGCCCAAAAACTCTGTTTTGGAAACCTCCTTCAAATACCCTAAATCAACAAAATCAACGAAGTCCAAAGGCGCTTTCATTGCCAAGCTTTGCCAATACAACTTATAAAGGGATTGCCCTAATCCAGGTGGTAGCACCCACCAGAAAGGAATCTTGCCAGAGACAAAAAGCATGGTCCTGTAACATTCTTCCTTAAGGAAATTCCTCTGGCTGGAACCAGAACTCTCTTCATCTACCCGGCCAAACTCATTTTGCCGGATTTGCTCAAGATCCAAGACAAAAAAGTGGACATCCATGTTGAATGTACTTTGACACCAATGACTGATTTGCGAGGCCTTTTCTCGCAAAACATCAAGGGTTCTTTTAGACCATTTGGATTCATCCACACAGACCCAAAAATCGAAGTCTGATTCCTCTGTCTGCGCCACAGTGCCTATGCTACCTAGAACAAATAGAGATTCAACAATGGGTTTACGGATCAAATATCGCTGATAGGGGATATTCCTGTACCTTGTCTCAGGGAAATATTCTTGAATGACATTTTTGAGACGATAGGATGACCCTATTCCATACACACCGCAACCCATATCCCCCTTACTAACGTATCCAGGAAGATCCACTTCGTTGATGCTAAGGAGGGCGGGAATGATGTCAAAGGCAATGGAGGCCTTTTCAGGGCTTTCCGCATAGGCATATTCCATTCGAAGCCTATTGTAATTGAGAAAAAGCTTCTTATTCCTTTGGATTTCATGGATATCAAAGTGAAATGGTTTCAAGGCGGTCATCCTCACTTGAACAAAAAAAGCCACCTCTCACGGATGGCTTTCCTTGTCTTGGGCCAAATGGAACATTACATGGCGTAAGGTCTTCAATCCTCTACTAAGCTCGAAAGGCTATCTTTCAATATTTTCTCTGCTACCGATTTGGTATCTACTTGATATCGGCCCTGTGTGAGGGCCTCCTTAATGGTCTGAACCTTGGCAACCCGTTCGGGATCCTCCCGATTAATCACTTCTTTAATACTATTGAAAGCCTTTGAAATATCAGACAATTCCACCTGTGCATCCTGCCCGACGTTTACTTTCATATTTTGAGGAACGCCCTTTTCAGAGTCCGCGTTCTTGGCATTCGTGGATTCTGCTGAGCCTTGTACCACACTCAAGTGCCTGTATATATCATCAATTTTCATAAATTTTCCTCTCTCCTGTTTCTATTCGCTACTTCCGTCCGTTTCCTGGCTTAGTCCCCTTTGAAGATTCAACTCCTTAGCATAGGTCCCCTTTTCAGGAGGTTCTTTCTTCAGTTCAGAAATTAGCCTATTGGACAACTGGCTGAGAACCTGCTTCCGCCTCGCCTCTACAGAAATATCCACAAAATCTGAAGAAGGCTGTACTGGCTCAACACTGGTTTCCAGCAAGTTTGCTCGTTTTTTAAGCTGGTTACCATACACCTTCAGGACATTTCGAATCTGATAGGTGGTAATGGTCATGGTCTAGCCCTCCGACTTTTTAATCGGCTAGACCCGATAGGGACTTGAATATTTTTTTGAGGGCAACCGCTGGGATGGGTTGCAACCACATTGGTGCAGGACACAGAAATTGTTATTAAAGTCAGAAACAATGTCCAAAATCAGCGCACCATTTAGCTTGCAAGCCGGGGCCTCTCAATGCCTTGTTTCTTAATTTTTTCCACAAGGGTAGTTCGATTCATGCGCAGCAGCTTAGCAGCTCTGTTCTTGACCCACCCGGTCTTTTCTAAGGCACTTATGATAAGCTGTCTCTCATATTCATTGACCGCATGGCTCAATGAGAACCCCCCTTCCGGTATGGAGGCGATAGAAATCCGTTCACTATCCCTGTGGGAAGCAATCTTTTCCGGTAAATCTTCCATGGTGATATATTCACCCTCGGCAAGTATGACCATTCTCTCTATCACATTTTCCAGCTCCCTCACATTGCCAGGCCAATCATATTCCTCCAAGGCTCTTAGTACATCCTTTTCCATTCCCTTAATCCGTTTCTTTTTGGTCCTGTTCATCTGTTCCAGAAAATGATTCACAAGAAGCGGGATGTCACTTTTGCGGTCTCTAAGGGGGGGTAGTTGAATGGGAATGACCTTTAGCCGATAGTAAAGGTCTTCCCGGAATTTGCCTTCCTCTACGGCCTTTTCCAGGTTTTTGTTAGTGGCGGCAATTATTCGGACGTCGCATTTGATGGTTCGGGTGCCCCCCAATCGCTCAAACGTCTGTTCCTGCAACACCCTGAGCAACTTGACCTGGAGATGGGGGCTCATTTCCGCCACTTCATCCAAAAAAATGCTTCCCCCGTTTGCCATCTCGAAACGCCCGATCCGGGTCCTAATGGCATTAGTGAATGCCCCCTTTTCGTGTCCAAATAGTTCACTTTCCAGTAGCTCTTCGGGGATGGCCCCACAATTGACCGGAATAAGCGGCTTATCCCGCCTGTTACTATGATAGTGAATGGCCCGAGCCACCAGCTCCTTTCCTGTGCCTGATTCACCAAGGATCAAAATGGTGCTGTCCGTATCAGCCACCTTTTCAATGGTACGAAACACCTTGTGCATTTGGGGGCTGTCACCTATGAAATTGTCAAACTTGTACTTTTTCTTTAGTTGCTTTTTCAGGGCAATATTCTCACGTCGCAGGTTCCTGAACTCAATGGCCCTTTTGATAACCATCAGGACCTCTTCCATCTTGATGGGCTTGGCCAGGTAATCAAAGGCCCCCGCCTTCATGGCTTCCACAGCATTCCGTATACTGGCATAGCCCGTCAAAATGATGCCGATACTTTCAGGCTCATTGTCCACCAAGTATTTCAGCACCGTCATGCCATCAACCTTTGGCATATTCAAATCAATCAAGACCACATCATAAAAGCCTTCCCCTATTTTCTCTAAAGCCACCTGGCCATTTTCCGCCGTATCCACATCAAAGCCTTCCTTTTCCAAAAAGGCAGAAAAATGGTCACGAATCTTGGATTCGTCATCTACTACCAAGACCTTTTCCTTGCCCATTCTACGGCCCTCACTGTTTAGATTTCTATCTTAAGTGATAGCACTCTCACACAAAGGCTCCGGGAAGCCACTACCCTAACAAAAGATAACAGGCTAACTACTATTTCGCATATTGCAAATGTCGCCAAAAATTTGTCTTCAAAAACGAAAGTGCCAAATTTTTAACATATTCTATACCAATTATCAATCATTTTTTACTAATTTTACCATAAGGGCCGCTTTCACCTCACTGTTACGTCCTAGATTGGTCAGCGGATGGGTAAAAGAAAATAGGAGAAAACAGATATGTCCAGCCAAATATTATTTCGAAGAAACCACAGGATGGCGAGTAGTGTAATCAGAGCCTGCCAATACAAGCTGTCTTCCTACCCGTTTTTTTACATCAATCAGGATGGGACCCAAAAGGTTTATGGTCATCTTTTCCACCTGGCCCTCAGGGATGGTCACAAAGGCAAATACCACGAGGTCCTTGGCGTCTTCACCTTGGAATATTTCTTTCTCTGATTGGGGTAAGTCTTCCAAATAGTCTTTCTTGACCAAAAAGGGGCTCATCATTACAAAGGCCAAGTCCGGGCTGTCCACCGACTGGAGCCAACAAAATGGCGAACCGGGCTTATGCTCAAGAATTACAAACCGCTTTTGATCAGGGAATCCCAAAACACCCTCGGGAAAATGGATAATCCGTTTTTCATCGATTTGTACTCTGCCAAAGCGGGTTGTCTCGAGTACAAGCATGCCCTTTGGTTCGGATTCATTGTCTGCACCAGGTATCTGTGCGCTGTCCATCGGCATCAGCCCCCTATTTCACTTTTTGGGTAATCTCACCTTGAATAGCATCTAAGTTACCTATGGTCTGTGCGGCCTTTATGTTTTCCTCAACAATGGCATTATATATCTCGGTGCGGTGCACCGATGTATCACGCGGTGCCTCAATCCCAAGCCGAACCTGCCCCCCTCTGATGTCCACCACCGTGACTGTGATGTTGCTCCCAATGGTGATACTTTCATTTACCTTCCTGGTCAATACTAACATAGGCCCCCTCCATGGTTCCTGTTCAATACCCAACCGGAAATTTACATTTCCGGTTGAGCACGTTCAGCTCTCAGTAAAAAATGTGGGTCTCGCCCATGGTTATAAGTAATCCACCAAGCTCAATTGCATAACCTTGGCCGAGGAAGCAAGTGCGGCCTTGTATGCGGTCTGCTTTGCGGTAAGATCCATCACCGCCTCAGCAATATCTGCGTCTTCCAACTCTGATTTCCGTTCTTGGTAGTTTAACTTCAGCTCCTGAATGATGCTGTTTTTCACCTCCAGTTGGGTTTCTTTGATTCCCGCATCAGATATCACGTCGCCTATAGTATCTAGGTGCATATCCAGTTGTCCTATGGCATCTTGAATTCCACTGACATCATTATTCTCCAGGGCCGTCTTTAGATCTATGAGGGTCTTGAAAATGCCGGTTGTGCCAGAGCCAAAGATATCTTCTCCATCTCTACCCACCTCAACGTCTACTCCCTTGCCGATCCGAATGGAAAAGGGGGTATGATTCCCAAGATATATGGCCTGTGTAGGGGAGTTTTCGTCATCAAACCGAAATGGCGCGGTAGAGGTGTTAGTTCCGCTGAAAATATACCTTCCCCCCACCTGGGTGTTGGCAAGGGCCAGGATCTGACGCAGGTATCCATCGACTTGTACAGCGGCATTGGCCCTTTCTGAGGCCCCTTTTGTGGAATTGGCCATCTCTACACACAGGGCCTTTGTATCGGTCAAAATTCCATTGACCTGCGTCAAAGCAGATTCCCCGGCCCTGAGCCATGACTTGCCCATGGAAATGTTCCTCTCCAATTGTTGCACATTCTCCAGGGATGATCGTAAGTTTAAAACAGTCACAAGCCCTATGGGGTCGTCTGAAAGCTTATTGATGCGTTTGCCGCTACTCACAACGTTGCTTGCCTTTACCATCTCATCGGTGACCCTCTCCAGGTTGATCCTGATATTGTCATACATGGTCTTGTTGGCTACGCGCATTGTTCATACCTCTCTATCCTGCGGTGCACAGTTCATTATTTAAGTTCCAGCAGTGTTCTGAACATCTCATCTCCTGTGCTAATCAGCTTAGCCGCGGCCGTATATGCATGTTGATATTTTATGATATTGGTCATTTCCTCGTCGATGGAAACTGCGGAGATATTGTCCCGGCTTTCCTCCAACTGATTTACAATCACCTCAGTATATTCGCGTGATCGACTCACACTCTGGCTTTTGATACCCACGGAGCCCACCAATCCATGGAGATAATCCTCCATGGTTCCTGACACGGATTCCTGCGATGGCGTACTTGTACCCCTTTCATAATGATATCTCGTCATATCTACAATAGTATAAGGAAGATCCGTCATATCCAGGGCATTGCTGTTGTCTCCACTGGCGATAACACCCGTGCTGGAATCCGCCTTCGCAGCCGCGATAAAGCCCTTGTTCTGTTCAATAACTGAATTTACATCGATAAACCTGGCATAGTCATGATCCGTCGGGCTGCTCCCCACAAAAAAGGTGTTAATACCAAGGGCCGCCAGCGCACCACTTGTATCATTGGCAAAGGCAAAGGTGCACCCGGATAAGGCCTGAATCACTAACTTTCCAGCACTATTGACACTTGCTGTCAGATTTCCACCTGCTTGGGAGTTAATGCTGGTGACTACATTATTTAGACTTGTCACATCGGCATCGATATTGACAGATACCGCCGAACCCACCACATTCCCGTTCGAATCGTATATCCATATCTGAAAACTTCCATCAACAATCTTGTCCTGAAAATCAAGGCCAGAACTGTCCAATGCCGCCGCAGAGTTGGTTACGGCATAGCTTCCGGTTACATTTGTAAATCTTTCTGTTCCCGCACCCTGCGTATGGACCCGATTGACCTCCCATATCAATGACTTTGCCAGCTCGTTCAGATCTGCTTCATATTCAGGTATTGTTTCGTCCCGCATGTCAAGCCAGCCACCCATCTTACCGCCTGTGATGGTATCGGTTATGTCTCTGTTTGCCCCTCCTGAACTCTCCCACCTTATGGCTCCATCATCATAGCTCAACTCATAATAATCCGAACCCGTTACCAGGACATACCCTCTGCCAGTGGTAACGGTCAAACTCCCATCATCATTCTCATAATAACGGATGTCCATATATTCCGAAAGATCTGTGATAAGTTGGTTTCGTTTGTCCAAAAGATCGTTTGGATTCCCATTAGTCCTTTCGGCCAATATCTGTTGGTTTAGGTCAGCGATCTTTGCTGTGATCTCATTGATCTTACTTACTCCGCTTGTAGAGAAAGGTTAAGCTGGTCGGTCAACTGCATCAAATCCGCATGAAGACCGCTAAACGACTGACAAAGAAGCGAGGCCCTTTCAAATACAATCTTTCGCTCTGAGGCCCCTGTCGGGTTGTTGGCTAGATCATGCCATGCATTCCAAAATTCGGAAAACAAGGTGCTAAGGCTCCGCTTGGAGTTCTCATTAAAAATGGCTTCCAAGGCCCCCATATAGACTTCTTGTTCTTTCAGGGAGGTTAAATCTGTCTTTCGCTGCTGAAGTCGGGTCTCAATAAAGGCATCTGTATTCCGGATTACCTCTTCCACATCCACGCCTCTTCCTAACATCATGCCCGCATAGGGGGCAGGTTGCCTAGTGGTCAAGTGCGGAATCTGCCTTGAATAGCCTGGCGTATTTACGTTTGCTATATTATGACTCACCACATCAAGGGCAAGTTGTTGGGCCAAGAGCGCATCCTTTGCCGTACTCAACAGAAGGCCTATACCGCTCATATTTACACCTCTCTATACAGGATTCGTGGATGGGAATGGGTTTTTGCGCCATTTATTTTTCCATATGCCCCACCTTCACCAGGCACGTTTGTAAACGCAGCAATCAAACCATCAATAAAATCCAACATATCCTGCACAATCTTCATATTCTCCGTATTACGAGAACTTATCTCAAATTTGAGTTGACTGACTTTCTTTCTCAGCTCTTGTATACCTTTTTCCCACCTCGCTTTATCCTCATATTGCTCATCACCGTAGCATGCACGTATCACCTCTTCTTGTGTTTTGAGCTCATTGCAAATCTCCTCTTTTCTCTCTTTAAGCGGCCAGAGCCCTTCCATCCGTGCATTGATCAGGCATTCCCTCTCTTCAGAGAGACATTGGCATAGATCCTCCAAAAGGGAAATCTCCCGTTCATAGGCTTTCCTCAGCTGGTCCACGCGCATGTTTCTCCTTTTATTAATCGACATAACAGTTCAGAACCTAAAATAGGCCTTGCCAGGGCATTCTCCCCCCATTAGGGACTAGCCTTTAATAGACCCTTTAGCTGGTCATACAGGAGCCGGCTGAGGCTCCCTGGCCCCAGGTCGGCCATGTTTTTTGAAAGCTCCATATCCATCAAAGATTGATAAACCTCTTCACCTTGCCCCCCATGAAACAGATCGCACTTCTGTACCGTTTGTCTCATACTCTTTAGGAGATGATAAGTGAATATGGCCTCAAAATCCTTACAGGCCTTCTTAAGATTCTTTTCCCGTGTCTCAAGAGACGGGACATGCAAGGCATCTCTCATACCCACCTTTGTAACTTCCATTCAATCTCCCCTTCCAATTAGGAAAATTTTGAGGGAATCATCTCATTAGGATTCGTGCTACTATAGTATCTCCAGTTCTGCATGGAGGGCTCCCGCAGCCTTTATGGCCTGAAACACGGCAATGAGATCACGAGGTGTCACTCCAATGGCATTTAAGGCCCTTACCACTTCACCCAGTGTTGCGCCTTCTGGCATAAGAATCAGCTTTTTGCCCTCTTCGGTAACATTTACCTCACTGGTGTCCGTGACCACCGTCTGCCCCTGGGAGAAGGGTGTCGGTTGGCTTACCTCTTTTTTCTCCTTTATCTGTACACTCAAGTTCCCATGGGCTATGGCCACTGAGGAAATCCGAACATTCTCCCCCATCACTACAGTTCCTGTGCGCTCATCCAGGATGATCTTAGCCTTGGAATCCGGTTGAATCTGCAACTGCTCAAGCCGTGCCACCAGTCCCACGATGTTGTTTGCATACGCATCCGGTACCTTCACCTTAACAGTACCAGCGTCGGCTGCATAGGCCACGGGAGAGCCCAACTGCCTGTTTATGGCCTCGCTCACCCGCAGTGCTGTGGTAAAATCAGGCTCGTTCAAAGAAACCATCAGGTTCCTCATCTGATCGAAATGGAAAGGGATCTCCCGTTCCACAGTGGCGCCACCAGGGATTCTCCCCACCGTAGGGTGATTCTTTTGAACGCCTCCTCCAGCCTTTCCGGAGCTGGAAAACCCCCCAACAATAAGCGGGCCCTGGGCCATTGCATAGACCCTGTTATCCGCCCCTTTCAGGGGCGTAAGGAGAAGGGTCCCACCCTGCAGACTCTTTGCATCTCCCACCGATGAAACAAGCACATCCAATTTTGATCCCACCCTGGCAAAGGGCGGCAAATCTGCAGTGACCATTACGGCCGCCACATTGCTTACCTTTACCTCATCGGCCAGGGTATGAATCCCAAGCCGTTCCATCATGTTAACCAGAGACTGAACAGTGAATTTCGTACCAGAGCCATCCCCTGTCCCATTAAGGCCCACCACAAGCCCATATCCAACCAACTGATTTACCCTGACGCCTTTAAGAGACGCGATATCTTTTAGTCTTGCTGCCTCACCTTGCCCCATGGGCCAAATGAGCGCCCAAGCCAGGCATATCACGAGCACATTGAAAATTTTTATCATCCTCGACACGTCGTCACCCTCCTTTAGAAAGGCCACACATAATCGAGAAGCCTCATCAACCATCCAGGCCGCTGCTTGTCACTTACCGCACCCTTACCTGTATATTCTATCTTTGCATCAGCGATATAGGTGGAAAGAACCGTGTTATCTGGAGAAATATCATAGGGCCGTATAAGCCCAGAGAGTGTGATATATTGTACCTCATTGTTCACTTTGATCTGTCTGGTCCCTCTTATGAACAGGTTGCCGTTCGGCAACACTTCCACAACCCTGGCCGTGATGGAGGCTGTCATGGTCTCGTCCCTACTGGTTGAACCCGAGCCATCAAAGGAATTGGCCATGGATGCCTTAAACATGGTGGAATTGCTAAAGGCCCTGGGTAGCCCCCCCCACGATCTCATCTTGGTCTCGTAGCCAAGGAGGTTGTCTATGCCCGCCTTTATAGAAGAACTTCGTTCCGTCTTTGTTGCCGCCTTTTTGGTTGCCTTGGATGTTTCAACAATGTTTATGGTAACCAAATCGCCCACCTTGAAGGCTCGAAGATCCTGGAAAAAACCATGGTATACTGTCTCCCGAAACAGCCCTGCCCGCTCAGGGGATTCGGAAATCGGTTCTTGTTGTATTTTATCAGGAACTTGCTTAGTGGAGACGACAGTGGTCTTTTGTGCCTTTACCCGCTGGCCGCTCCCAGCGCATCCGGCCAGGAAGCCGACGAAAGCAAAAGGAATTATGATTGAGAGTAATCGATACCTATTCATCTTTGAACCTCTGTATCCCATCTCTGTCCTGATTTGGTCCTTCTTTATTTCTAACTAAAACTGCACCACTACTATCCCGGGCCCCTTGACCGTGGCAAAGAGTTCCTTGCCACTACTGATATTCACCACCTTTACCTGCTCGCCCGCACACCCATCTCCCAAGGCCCTCCCGGTAGTGGTCACCTTGATATGTTCATTCTCAGCCAAAATGCAAATCTGCTGCCCCTTTCTTACCCAAGGCACGTCCCTGACCATTGCCCTGGTTAGCAGTTGCCCCCCGCGTACTGTCCTCAGAAGTTGCTTTCCAATGGCCTCTTTGGGATCTGTCAAATACATATCATTGAAGGAATCCGTAAGTTTTTCCACCACCACCAAATCATCTGGGCGTACGATAATTCCTCGTTTCAGATCGTTTCGTGCCTTTAAAAACTGCTGCGTTACCAGAAGGCTTCCGCTCATGGGGACCTTTTTGACCACCCTTTCATTGACCCAGAAGCTCACCGTAAGGGAAACCGGCCCCACCCAGTGTGTCCTTCCTTGTGCTCTCACAGTCCAGCGCAACTTCCCTGATGGTAGTAACACGCGCTTTGGAACAGAAATTTTTTCAATGCGTATCCTATTGAATGGCCAAGGAGCATGCTTTTTCACATGTTCTGTAAAAATCCTTTTGAGCTGCATCTCGGTGACTACCTGGGCCTTCCGCCTGATGAACAGGGTTTGTGGGACCTTTACCTTGATATCCTTCTCATTAGCCATAAAGGCGCCCAGGCGGTATATCAAAAAGGTATGCTTCAAACAGACACCTTTCCCAGGGGGAGGTGAAGGTGCAATTTTAATGCAGGCAAGCCTGCCCACCCTAGGGTCGGTCGCCGGATGAAACGTGGCAATGTCACCCAATGAGACCTTTTCCGATTCCACCACAGCCTTTTCTTTTATCAGCACCTTTAAAAGCGCGGCATTGGCAAGGCCTGCCCAAAAGGTGCAACCGACTATCACAAGAAGACTTAAAATGACATATTTCGTTGCCCTTAACATGGTCCCCATTTCTTACCGCCTAATGTTATTTGCCAACTGCAGCATTTCATCGGCCGCCTTGATGCACTTGGAGCTCACTTCATAGGCCCTTTGGCTCGTTATCATGTTGACCATCTCTTCCACCACATCCACATTGGACATTTCCAAATAACCTTGAGCAATGGTACCCATGCCATCCACCCCAGGGTTACCTGCAACGGGGTCTCCAGAGGCCTCTGTGGGCAAGAAACGATTTCCGCCTATGCTCAAAAGTCCTGAAGGATTCGGAAAGCTGTAAAGGGTGAGCTGTGCGCTGGCCAACTCGGTTCCATCAGCCCCAGTGGCTACCATATTTCCACCGGAATCCACTGTGAAATGAACTGCATCGGATGGAATAGAAAACTCTGGTTGAAGCCTATCGCCATCAGGGGTACAGATATAACCCTCGCTGTCAATCTTGAAGTTCCCTGATCGCATGTATACCTCTTCACCATTACTGATCACCTTAAAAAAACCCTTGCCCTCAATGGCTAGATCAAACTCATTGTTTGTCTGCACATAATCTCCTTGAGAAAAGACCTTTTGCACAGAGACTGGCCTCGTTCCCATTCCAACCTGGATCCCCGTGGGTATTTGCCCACCAGAGGCAGTGGCCGCCCCTGGGCTCCTGAGATTCTGGTAAAGAAGATCCTCAAAATCGGCCCTTGATTTCTTGAATCCGCTGGTATTGACATTGGCCAGATTATTGGCGATTACGTCGATATTCAATTTTTGAGCTGCCATGCCTGAGGCCGCTGTCCATAAGCTCCTGATCATATTATGCACCTCCCGATTATTGTTTCGTGCCTGTTTACAAAATTATCTCAAGCGTGCCACTTCGTTTGTTACCTTGTTGTCAAGGTGCTCCAAAACCTTTATCGCCCGCTGGTAGCTTTCAAAGGCCCTGAGGCTATGGATCATCTTCACCATCTCTTCAGCAATGTTCACGTTGCTGTTTTCCAGATATCCCTGTCTCACCGCGCTCTCAGCCGGGAAGGGCTCCTCATTGATACCGGGATCTTTTCTAAAAAGTCCTTTTCCTTCTTTGACAAGCCTGGCACCATCGCCAAAGCTCACAATATCAAGTTGGTCAAGCTCCGAGCCATCCACTAGAACTCGTCCCCGATCATCCACCTCAACCTGCTTATTCATGACATTGAGTGTCCCCCCCTTGCCCAGCACCTGATAGCCTTCCTGGGTTATGAGGTTCCCAGTGGCATCTACCGTGAAGTTTCCTTTTCTGGTGTAGCGTATGCCGTTAGGTGTCATAACCTTAAAGAATCCCATTCCATTGATGGCAAAATCCAACATGTTTCCTGTAAATCTGAGGTCCCCTTGACTTAAATCAGGGGCCACATGAACAAGTGAGTTCCTATTGACCGGGGCATTGACCTGTTGAGCACCCATGCTCTGCTGGATCAATAGATTCTGAAACGATACCCTGTCTTTCTTGAAACCAGGGACAGAGGCATTGGCCAGGTTATTGGCAATCACATCCATCCTCAGCTCTTCCTTTAGACATCCCCTTACTGCTTCAAGCATACCTAACATATCCATTCCCCCTTAAGCCCGTCTAATGGCCGTTCATTTGATCCAGGTAGCAATTACCATACCAAAAGCTAATGTGCTCAACTCCCCTCAATGAGATGCTTACTGGTTGTTTTTACAGTATTTTTTCCTCTACCAAGAGACACAGTGATAACCATCCTTTGTGATTATTGTCTCAATATGCATTTCTTTCCGGCCGCAGGGAAAATATTACCCCTGCAGAAATGCATTAGCCCTCCTTCAACTTGTTATTGAGCCTGTAGGCAAAGGCCAGTACCTCGGCAACTACCTGATAAAGGGCTTCAGGGATCTCCTCGTACCAATCCAGCGCTGACAGTGCTGCCACCAGATCTGGATCTTCGTGAATAGGAATACCTTGTTTTCGCGCAAGATCAATTATCTTCTTTGCAATCTTACCCCTACCCTTTGCCACCAATCTCGGCGCCCGATAGCGCTCTGGTTCATAGCGCAATGCCACGGCCTGCTGGGCCTTTTGTCCTTTACCATCAATTTGTCTGTCCAAGTGTCTTTTGCTCATACTTTCATATGTATGGAGGCTTCCTGGCCTCCCCTTGCAAGGCGGTAAGCCATTTCGTCTCTTTCCTTAACGGAACATATGACCGCCTCCAGGCTCAGCCCACGATGCTCTAGGCTCTGTTTGAAACTCTGGATATTCTCAGAGACAAGCTGTGCCCGTTTTTGATCAGCCATAAAAAATTGGACGCGTACATTCCTTCCCTTTAGGTTCAGTATCACCTGCATTTGACCCAAATGAGAAAGCCTTACCGTAATCCACATGGTATGGCCTTTATCGGGATATTCTTTCCCAAGTAATTGGGCCTCTCCGGACCCTCTAGCGTCCACGAGAGGAATAAACCAATACCATCCCATCCCTTTTTCAAGTGCTTCCAAGTTCATGGCTTGATGCATTTCAATAAGATGAAGAGCACGCTTTGCCCTCTCCAAAATAGCGACTTCTTCTGTGCCGCACCTATCTACTCCCTCCAATTCCCCTATGATGCGAAGGAGCAGGCCCTTGAGGTCACCCAGGTATGCCTGCCCACCCCCCTTTCCTCCTTTAGAAAACGCTAATCGAGACAGTTTGTTCTCCCAAAAAAGCCCACTTGCCATAAGACACTGGGACACCCATGTGGCATCCTTTGCACCTACCCCCTCATAGATAATTTTGGGCCACAGTCCGGCCAGTTCCTCCAGTGCCCCACTTATTCCCTTTGGCAGCCCCTTTGCGGCATGACTAAGCCGCAGGAGATCCTGGAATACATGGACAAATCCTTTCCTATGCGTCTGTGTGGAGGCCCAGATATGGAACAAGGACTTAGCTTGGGCTGAAGCCTCTGGAAGCACTTTTAGCTCAATGTAAGGTTCGGTTCTGCTTACTAGAAACTGGTATGTCTTGCCCGGCGCCAAGGCCCCATGCGCTTTGGCGGAAAAAATGCTTCCTTTTGCTGAAACCGTGACCCGGCCATCTCCGACAATTTTCAATATGAGACCCGTAAATCTTTCGCCCCTCTGAAAGGACAAAATCAATGGCTTGTGGGGCGTAATATTCCTGCTGGAAATTGCTCCAATGGCCTTTTTGTTCACCGTTATGGGGTATTTGATCATGGCTAGTCAGGTTCTTGAGGGTTTTTATTGGTGGGAAGATCAAGCTTCATGATAAGCTCAAGCTCACCAGAAGGAAGACCCATATATCTAGCAATCTCTTCCTTTGTTAGCCCTTTGTTTAGCAAATGCTGAATGGTCTTCCTTGTGGCGCTCATTCTTTTTGGGGCTATCTCTTGCCTCATGCCCCCGCCGACCGATGTGTCAGTAATCCTTTTTATCTCATCTCTGATCAATTCGGCCTTTTGAAGTTTGTTTTCCAGATCCAGGATAAGCTTTTTGGTGAGTCTCCTTTTTTCATCTAAGATTCTCTCCAGCTTGACGCCCAAGGTTTCCATTTCTTTGACCAGGGCTATTGATTTTTCCATTGTACTCTGAAAGTCTGCTGCCATGGCCTTTCGATTCAAATAAAGACGGGCAATGACAATCAATAGCCCGAACATAAGCACGTCCAATGCGATCTGACCTATAATCAAGACTTTGAGTTCCATATACGCATCACTCTAGGCTCTTGAAATAATCTTAGGTTTTGCATCCACTGTTCGCCCCCGGGACTCTGGAGTATGCTAATGAAGGGAAAAAGATAGAGGATGCTAAATTTGAGCTACTTATATGATGATATCAACTCCACGGCCTTTGCCCTCTTCTTCATTATCCAGGGCCTCAGGGGACTTTTTGATCCCTTTGACGGAAAGATCCTTCACGGAGAGCCTGTCATCACTCTTTTTCGCTTCTTGTTTTTTCCGTCCCTTTCGCTCCCCTGGTCCCTTTTTGGGCGACACCTTTAAAACACGGTCAGCCGGAGGCAGATTCACTATGCCACTTCCTAGGCTCGAATACTCGTCCATGGCTTTCCCTCCAATCCGCTTTGGGCCGAAGGAACAGACGTTGCCTTTTCTTTTCCTCCCCAACTTTGTGAGTCAGCAACATCCTGATCGCCAAGTTCAAATGAGCTCCATATTCATAGCAGTAATGCGAACGCTGTCCACACCCAAGGCTTGATTCATAACCCTTGTGGCCCCCTGAATAATCAGCCCCCTATCCTTCTCAAGGTCTATATCCTTACCAAATAGATCCACCAGGAATCTGTATATCTCCGAGCGCATCTGATATCTCGATTCCCGGAACCGAATACTACAAATACGGTCCCACTTAACCACAAAATCGATTTTAGCCAAAAGCCCAAACCGCGAAGACGCAGGCAACAAGATGAAAAAGGGAGAGAGCTTTTCTTCCGTGACCGTATCAGATATAATAAGGGCAGTATCCTCTGGCTCCTTTGGTTGTTTTTCCTTGGCCAGTCTCGACCCCATCACAAATCCTAATCCCAGGATAATAACACCCAAGAAAAGGACCCCGATTAGGGCTGCGTTTCTCTTTAACAGAGAGGCCTTTTTCTTCGTGGGAACCTCATCTGGCTGTTCACTGTCATCCTTTTGTGGTTCTTTGGGGGCCTCTTTCTTGGTAGATGCCTCTCCCTCCACTTGCTTCTTCCCGGCCCCCTCCTCTTTCTCATCCAGTTCTACGGCCTCTCCATTAGAATCCCCTTGCTCCTCCTGATCTGTTTCCCCCTCCTCGCCCCTGGATTCCTGTTCAGGCTGCTCACCG
>Ga0164311_10000535_pt1 | contig 16894 bp, 21 predicted proteins | sample GuaBasSedimGuay2_FD_121796 | JGI IMG/M metagenome (GOLD analysis project Ga0164311, IMG submission 121796) | Subseafloor sediment microbial communities from Guaymas Basin, Gulf of California, Mexico - Guay2, Core 4569-9, 9-12 cm | ecosystem: Environmental > Aquatic > Marine > Hydrothermal vents... | reverse complement strand
GTGTACTCCATGTAGATGTTTGCGAAAGAGACAGGCTTGTTGCCTAACGTAGCGTTGACGGCTACTTCGACACCGACACCGAGCTCGTCGATAGTGGTGATTCCGTTGTCAACTGTTACATACGAAGCGTCAAGCTCAACATCAGACATCACACGCTCAATACGCCATTCCCGGTTAGCCGAGACAGCGTCATTGTCGGTAGCGAAATCTGTAGTGGTTCTCAGGTTACACCAGTCACCCAGCTCTACTCGGTGAGTAGCGGGAGTGGCGTGGTCAGAGCTATCGTACTTGACAGCTCCAGCGGCAGACAATACTCGAATATGGCACAGTGCAGTTTGACCGATAAGAAGCGCAGAATCCTCTACTTCTATAGCGGTGGTTACTGTGGCCAGGGGATTACCCTCTTCCCAGATTTTCTCGATAGGATACGTACCATTACGGGAAGCAGCTGCCTGGTCATCAAAAATCTGAATCGTGTCTCCGCCCACAACACCAATAGTCTGGAAGTCTACTGTAGCGCCGCCGCCACCTTCATCCCAAAGCTTGTAGGCAAGTTCTTTTACCATCTTGATGTCGTCGGCTGATGCAGCACCGGTCTCCGTGATCAGAATGTCCCCGGCAGCAATTCCGGAAACTCCGAAATTGGCTCCGCTTTCTCCGTCTCCTCCGAAGAAAAGATTATCCCCAGTGGAGAACGTAGCGTCGTCAGTACCTGGAGCAGTGTCCGTTAGCAATACAGCACGGAGAGCGTCAAAGTAGATCTTCACGCTGGCACTATCCAGGAGCGCACCTGCTTCCACACTGGGAGGCGCGGCGATCACCACTGACGAGGGGGTACCGTAACTGGACATAGAAATGTTCAAGGTTCCGTAGTCCCCTGCTTCGATGTCTGTTTTGTCATCAAGGTAATCGAGTATCTGGTAACACGGACCAACAACGAGGACATCCAAGTCAGGGATATCCGGGGCTACCGAGATAGTTGTGTATTCCTGAAAAACAAGAACATTAGGTCTCTGCATCGGCATGGGTCATCTCCTTAGTGTCGTTCTACTACGCTCGTCCAATTATAGGGCTGTCATTTAAAATCGCGTAGTGCAATCTGGTGATAGTATAAATTAGGGTCTCCCGCTTCGCTTACTTTGAGCGCTATATCCCGCACCAGAGGTGCAATAGGGCGAGTACCCCAACGTAAAATAACACGTACTTTAAATTGTACGCTTGTCTGCCATACGGTCTTGTCATGTTCTGCGGGTCGAGTAGGGCTTAATGTAGGTTCTGTAATGTCGTCTAAGCCGAATGATCCTCTGAAGATGTCTCTTGTGGCCAAAAGAAAGAACCAGACGGTATCGCCTATTAAAGAGGACTCCGCAGCCTTCTCTGACTCGCACAGAATCAACAAAGGCATCTCTGCCAGCATCCAGTACGCCTTTTGGCCTGAAGGAATGTTCTGTCCTGCCCTGTTATCTATTACTGCCTTGATAGGTACTATGTCTGAATGCTGATCTACGTAGATAGCTGGGCGATAATTGCGCTCAGACAACTCTACGTTGAAGCCGGCATCAATCTGGACAGGGCGCTTCCCATCATCAGAGTCAGGGCAGTCACTGGGAGGCTGTAAACTGAACGAGTCATCCCAATACCAGGGAAGAGGTTCCCCATCTCCTCCGTCACCAAATCTATAACGTAATGCTGCCAAGAAGAGTCCTATCACTGCCAGGGGTGTTCCAGGAGCGATAAGGCTATCTTCCGCTGTGAGGCGTGGGAGAGAGTTTCCCGTCCATTCTTTGTCAGTTTCAATCTTGCAATTCATTATCTCCACCAACAGGGTTCAGTCCACGGTCCGACTGGAATATCGTATTCAGAAGACGACGCAGCCAGCTCCGAGAGTATCAGCTCCTGGTGCACATCTACGTTATGTATCTGTGTAGGGTTAGACTCCTTTACGGTGTAACGTCGACCTTCACGCAGGAAGACTATTATGTCTTCGTATTCAACATGGGGCAGCAGCGGGATAATCGACGTAGTCTGTCGCGTCTCCACTATGCCTTCCATCATTACTTGAGCGTTTATAGGGCGAGATCCTTTTTGCCCGTAGGTGTATACAGGATTCCAGAACCCACCTAGGAACTTTGTGCCGTGGCACTTGGGGCAGTGCGCCACAGTGGGTTGTCCTGTAGACGTAAGGCAGTCACAGAGTGTCCCCCATCTACGGCGTTTCAGCACGGCTATCTCCGTACCCATAGCTACTTTTAGTGTGATGTATGCATCACGTACAAGTTTGCGTCGGATACCCTCATGTCGTCTGTCGTTCCAAGGCTCCGCCTGCTTGATGACTTCGGCAGTGCTGCCGTCAGAACCTTCCACCACTAATTTGTAGTAGAGGGTGCGAGACATTGAATAGAGGTTGGCTTTTGCAACACCGGCCTCCACGCCCCCAAATTCCTCATCAACGAAAAAGTAATCTGAATCAAAGACACCCCCCAAAAGAGACCATTCCCCTTCAGAGCTACCTGAACGGTAAATTTGAAACGTGTACGCAGTGTTGGGTTGAGGGTTCCGAATTATCCATTGAATAAATACACGTCGAGGCCACATGATATAGATTCGATTGATCTCTACCTTCAACGTGTCAGTGTGTTTGACTGGAGAGTATTGCTTGCCGGCAACGACGGAATGTGGGTTGCCGTGTTGACTCATACAGTGTACCTGCCAACGTATCGATATCCCGAGCTGAAGCCGCCAAATGCAGACTCCATATTTATCTGGGTCTTAACCTGGCGAGCATGGAAATCGAATTCTTTCTGGAAGTAGTCAGCCCATGCAGCATAGAGCGCCTGTTTCTCATCCAGACCCACAGGAGCTATGTTCCCATCTTGTGCGGTAATCTGGTTACGAAGCTGACGCACCCCCTCTGAGCGCAGGAGAATAGAGCATACTCCGCACAGAAGAAGGTATTCATTAAGAGACTCTCCACTGCGAGGAGATGTCGAGACGGGCGTAAGCACGTCGTACTTGGCTACTGTCCAATGAATGGCTCGAGTAATGTCGTCATCAGAGAACTCAATACCGTCAACAAGAAGAGGGTTGTGGTCAGGTTGGTCACGCAAAAACAGACGCACGTCTTCCAACGTAAGCGGCACGCGATTCTGGATCAGAGTGACAGCCATTTACAGTCTCCGGCTCTTCGCGACGTATATTGTAGCGAATTTGTCTGCACCACCAGCGGGGGTTCCTGCAGCAGTTTCTTTTATTTGTATTTTTTGTCCCGGTAGCAAATAAACCTCTTTGTTTCGGGAGAAAACGTAGGTGTCAGCTACTCCGGACTGTGCCGACAACAGCTTTCTAGGATGTGTCCCGTCTGCGTCAGTGGTTGTAACATCTACTACGCTACTAGCTCCCAGCTCCAAGTGTATTTCCAGGACTAGAACTGCTTCGTTAAGCCCGAACGCAAATTCACCTCCTGCATCCCCGGGAGCAACAATGCGGGTGGCGTCGTCCCCATACTTGTAGATCTCTCCGGCATTAGTGACAACTGCCTGGTCTACACCTGCCAGGGAGGGAGCTACACCTGCCAGGGTAGTAGCCGGTGTCACAGATTGGCGTACTGCGACAGGAGATGCACCAACGATAATAGCTAAATCAGACATGTTATTCCTCTCAAGGGTTACGTCGTAATTTCCAGATGGTCAGGACCATATTCGTTCAACTTCTGGAAATGTACCACCCAGGTACGTGCTTCGTCCAGGTAGATAGGGTCTAGCCAGTTTCCGTCCATGTCGGTCACCGTCTCTGCTTCCCAGCTATCCAAGTCTCCTGCAAAAAATGCAGTGTGGTCGAATATCCGAATAGTAACCCCTGAGATGGGCTCTGCAGCGATATTGAGTACGGTCATGTCCCCGTCATGCGGGAAGTTGTGGTCGACAAGAACAGGCATCAGTGATCCTTCCTAGAAGTGTCACGTTAATTGTAGTGGAAGATAGAGTGGTAGGAAAGGAGAGTTACTGAGCTTTCGCCCATTTTTTGATGCGCTTGACGTAAGACCGGCTTACACCTAACGCAAGGAGATCGTCTTCAGTAGCTTTTGCGAGGCTGTCTAGAGTAGGATAATACTCCAGAACATCATCGACGTTAGACTCAGTGATACCAGGTGCTTCTACGTAAAGGTCACGCAGATTGTCTTCAGCACTCTCGGCCGGTTCCTCAGGCTCAGACAGAGGCTCTTCCGTGCTCGGCTCGTTCTCCGAGGTAGGTGCAGCTACTATCTCCGTTGGAGGAGCTACAGGAGGCAGCTCTTTTTTCTTCGGCGGTTCTTGATCTACCAGCGTGAGGCCCCTACCGATATACGCGGACACGGTGGGATGCTGTACCGTGGCTGGAGACACGAACCTGGTCTCACCAACTTCGAACGTTAAACGCTTGCCGTCACTCCCCCGGATAGGGAAGTTTAAGCGTTTAGATGAGTCATTGATAAGCTTCAACAATTTCATGACGACTCCTATTTCACCCCTATGGGAATACGATCTCTTGCATGGATTCGCGGTTACCGATACCAATGCCGAGAGCTTCATAACTCCAGAAAGAGATAATGTCCGCTTCCTGCTTGATGTACAGAGTAGCATCTTGCAGCAGGAAGAAGTTGCCGAGGAAGTTGTTCGGCATCTGGGGACTGAAGATCCATGCTTTGTTCGAGGGGTAAATGTCAGCCTTGATAGTAGTTACTACCGGCAGACCCCACAGTTTTTGCGAAGACTCAATACCCTCATCAAAGTGGCGCTGTGCGATATCGTCACCAACTGTAGTAGCTGGAAGATCGATAGCGTCCATGTAACGCTCTTTGGTCATGAGCATCTTGCCTACAGGACGACGCCGACCCAAAAGACCCTGCATAGCGGCTTTGAAAGTCGCGCTCTGGAAAGGTCCGGTTGTCGTCTGTGCACCTGCAGCATTAGTGATGATATCACTTACGAGCTCGTGGAACTTCCTATCTTCTTCGTCAGCCATGTCTTTGACTGAGTTATCAGAGAGGATTTTGCGGATATCGCTGGTGTACGACATCAGCTCAAATTTCGACTTGGTGAAACGCTGGGACTCGATCTTACCGAAGTATACCGAGTAGCGCTTACCGCGGAACCAAGTGCGGCGGCCGGTGCCCTGGAATTGGACAAACGTCGCGACAGAGTCGGGCTCCTTGTCGATAATCTTTTTGGGCTGATCTGTATTCTCGTCGCGATCAATCTCGTCCTCAGAGATACCCTGGGGAACGATGATTTCACGGACTGCAGCTTCCTGGCGCAGTCTGTCCCGAATAAAAGAAGTGCTCTGAGCTTCGGCTTCTTTTATTTGGCCCTCATCAAATACTTTGCGTACAAAGTTCTGATTCACGTACTGCGCGGATACCTCAGGATTTTCTACCATGTATTGTTCACTCATAGCATCCTCCTTATGGTGCCGCAGGGGCAATGCCCTGAGGTAAGAAGACGTCCAGAGTACTGTTAACAGTGTCGAGGCCTCTCGGACCAACAATGCCGTAAATCTGTTCGCCAGTTGCAGCTGCACGCCACTCTCCTACAGAGCCACCCGCGGTATGTCCGCAAGTGAGCAACTGCCCAGGAGTGTATGCTGCCGTTACATAGTTCTCTACGGTCATCTCACAACCACCCTGGATACAGGTGATTTTGTGGACGAACGCACCATCGAGATCCATGTCACCATCTACCGCAACAAAGAAACATGCAGGAGCGTTCGTTTTGGCATCATCGTTGTCTGCCGGAATCGCTTTCCCGTCTGTGTCCATAATGACGATAGTTCCTGCCCCAATAGTACCTGGAGTGGGTGTACCACTGGTACTAGGCGCTGGAGGATTCTTGACTTCGAGCACCTGCATGAGTCCCGCCAACGCATTGGAATGCGGGTCATGTGTGTCGATGTCAAACTTAGTGTTGAGTAATGTCATTCAAACATCCCTTCTAGCTAGTTAGCCAACCTAAGAAGCTACGATCAGCAGACGACATGCTGTGCGCAACTTTCACATTATCAGAGTCTGTCTCAGGTCCCCCTAAAGAGTCTACTTGACTAGAGGTGCCTGCGAACTTTCGAAGAATATCAGATACTTCGGGAGCTACTTCAGCGATCTTAGCTACGGTGTCGCTGTCTATTTCGTCTCCAGTTGCGTCTGAAATTTGCTGTGCCAGATCCGAAGCTTCCTTAATCCGCTCCTCCTGGGCACTCTGCGCTTGAGTCGCAACTAAATTCTCGATGTAAGCTGCAGATTTCTCCAGGAGTTCGGCAACTTGTTCGTTAGTTATGGCGCTCATTGTTTCTCTCCGTGCAAAATATTATCCAAAGCAACTAAGCCTCGGGTAGCAGTAAGTATTTGAGCACACTTAACTGCCTTTGTACTATTGTCTTCGGCATTCTGAGAGCGTAGCTTTGCTGCTTTTTCTCTGAGAGCCGCGGCCAGCTTTAATCCCGTGTCTTTGTTCATGGCATCAACCTACGTCCAAACGACAAAACGTCGTTATAAGTGACGGTGTTACTGTCCGGGAGGGCCCTGATTTGTGCTGCCATCTTATGGAGCTCACGGGCAACGTCAATCGTGAACTCAGGAGAGACAGGAGCACTCGCTACTTTACGTGACCCATCATTTGCAACTTTACGTACACGTGAAATCACTGCATCTAAAGTAGGTCGGGACATTACTTTTCTCCCTGTGGAAGATTGACGAGTTTTACTCCGTAACGTGGAGCCAACTGCTCCATGGCAGTTTTCAGGAGCTCGGCATATTGCTTTTTCACGTCAGATTCGTACATGACTATCTGGCTGCCTGAGCGCGGTCTACCAGGATATTGACTTCCTGTGCTCCCCGCATGAACTCGTTAGCAGCTTTGTCGTGCGCTTCTTTGATCGCGTCGTTTTGGCCAGTAGCGTACTGCTCTTCTGCGATTTTTTCGTGAGTGTCGGTGTATCCCGCCTGCTGGGCAGACTCCAATACAACCTGCTGGCTGGCATCCGAGTAACCTTGCTCAGCAGCTTTTTTGAGCATGGCTTGAGGGTCAGCAGTAGAAGGAGCAAGCTCTTGTACTACATCAGCATAACCCTGGTCAGCAGCTTGTTTGATAACTGTTGCAGCATCAGCCTCAGAGATACTCGAAGACTGAGCCTCAAGTTCCTGCGCCATAGCTAGCTTCATCGTGGCATTTCCGGCAGCCCACTGTTCCAGAAGGGCATCACCAAAAGCGCGACCGGCGATCTTGGCCTGAACGATTTCAGCTTCCTTGTCCGCATCCGACAAATCCTGCGCCAACTTCTTCAAATCCTCAATAGGATCACCTGAAGCAGCAGCAGCAGTTTTCATCTGGGATGTTTCGTGCAGGACGTTCTGCAATGCAGCTTGTGCTGCCGCATTTGAAGGGGCAGGTGCAGTGTGCTCGGATGCTACCTTCTCGCTACCACCTTCAAGTTCTTGCATAATGTTTTCCAACGTTGCCATATCGAGTACCTCTCTTTAGCGTTCGACCCCAATCATAGGGTGCAAATATCAGTTTTTCAAGTCCACTATCTAACCTTCAACAATAATACTACCTATACGCTCTGCGATTTTGTCTATGTCAATATCTGGCAACAACACTGTGTCTGTAGTTGCAGGTACGATGTCTTCCATGTACGCGGACAATTTTGTCTCGCCACCCTTTAGTCCCTGCATCGCAGCTGATGCTCGCTCTTTCACAGCTTTTGCTCCTGCGCTCAATGCCCCCGTCACTTTAGGCATAACAGTTTTACCTAGGAACTGGCCACCTCGAGTTCTTCCGAGACCGAAAAGAGCTGCAGTACCTAAAGCTGTGGCTATTAGAGGATTCTCTTGTGCAAAGTGTTCGGTCTTATCTAATACTCTACGTGAGAAAGGGAGATAAGGATGCCCCAAAGGGATACCTTGTTGTGTGCGAGAGTTGTAGTCGTGGGCCATAAGCGCCATTGTACCTAAAGTACCGAAAAGAGGAAGAGCTAATGCCTTAGGCCCAAGTGCTCCTATCTTGGCAAGCTCAGTAGTTGCTGGAATAGGAATGCCTTGATCTGTACGATAATGCGGGCCCATCTTAGGCCAGTGATACGCTCCGAGAGCTGCTAATGATGCTCCAGCTAAAGGTCGTAACTTGCCGTACCCCGCGCTACGTAGTCCACTGGAGAGCAATTTGTAAGCCCCCGCCAACAACGCTCCTCCGCCGACAACTTTGTACAAATTACGCTTGGCAATGTCGTCATGTGCTGCAATAGCTGCACCGCGAGTAGTTCCATAGCTGTGTCCTGTTGCCGGATCTGTAAGGCTTAAAGGAGTAGAGTAGGGAGTCTCATCTCTGTGTGTTTCAGGCACTAGACGACGCTTCAAGTACTCTGCTATGCCCGCACGTTTTTCGACGTAAGGCTCCAACAGAGAAGTCAGGTTGCTGTCTATGTGTTCAACGCCTACGTCCAAAGCTGCGCACTTGTCAAACGCATTCAATATTTGAGGGTGATCCTCGTACATCTCCAGAACACTGCGCTGCATGTCAATGCAGTTGTTGAGTATGTGCGAGGACAGCTTGGTGTTAGGCATCGACTTATGTACGACTATCTTCGTGATCTCCGGAGTACTAAGCACCATTCCTGACCCGTACAGCGAAGACAAAGTCTTGTTCATAGGTAATGACGAGAACAGTTTCAGTAAGTCGTCAGGAAACGAGGGAGTGTTCTGTGTTGCGGAAATTACGATAGTCCGCATACTTTTAATGTTGGCCAAGTCTGTGGGGTCAACACCTTCAGTTTTCGCGTCTACTGGAATGCCCTGAACAACTTTGTCAATTACCCCAAGTTTATGTGCCGCGAGCTTACGCTCTTCCATTTCACCCAAATACTCACCTGCCTGGGAGCCGCCGATTAACTCATATGGAGAGTCCTCTGCGACCTTTTTCATCATATACGCAATGGGGTCAGCAGGCTTAAAGACCCAAGAGATGTCAAAGAACTTAGGGCGTGGATTGAGCGCCGCCACCTTTACGCCGTTAATCACTTCTCGCATTTGGAATTTGAGGTGGTCACAGTATTGAGCACGAGTAGGGGCTCGATTCAGACAAATAGCACAAACGTCATAAGGAACCTTGGTGCCCATAGACACTGGAGGGTATTCCCCATTCGCAATACGTTCGGCCAGATCAGGTGCTTTAGCGTCGTCAAGATCAATCAGCAATTCTACCCGGTGCATAGAGGGGTTCCAGAAAGCCTTCAGGACTTTGCCCACAGCTTTCTTAGGGTCCTTGTTCTTATGGTGCCGGTAGTTATGCCCAAACGTTTCAAACGTTTTATAGTGCTGAACCAGGGTATCCTTTGCGGCAATTCCTGGAGGGTCCATGTGCTCTTTGAAAGGATATTCAGGGAACCCATCACCGTTGCGATTCTCCCCGTACCTCTCCCACGCACTTACTGCCAAGACGTACACAATGGAGTGTCCTGGCACAGGTTGGATAGTATTGAAGAACTCAGATCCAACACTCGCATGCTTAGTGATGCTCTCCCTGCAAGGACGGTTATTCGCCCAGAGCATCACAGGTTGAACTGTAGACTCCCCAGTGAGTGGGAAGTGTGACTCCAGACGGATAATCTTGTTGTGCATTACAGGATTCCTGTCAATACATCGCAGAGGTATTCACGACCATAAAGCTTCTGTGTTGCAAGCTTTGTTTTTTCTGCCGGAACCGTAGCCTCATCCATGGCAATCTGCAAAGCGTTGTCTGCAACTACCGCCGCTGCGATCTTAAGTTGTGTCAGCTTGTCTACTTCAGGCTTACCAAGAGCCTCCGCCATCTTTACCGTGAGGGCTACAATGCGAGAATCATCCCCGCCACCCCCTTCACACCCGGCCTCTTTTTGCATAAAGCCGTACACTTGCGATGCGATGATTGCGCTCGTATTTTGGGCTTCAAGAGTAATCCCGGGAGAAGCTGTCTTTTCCATTATGCCGTGCAGCGCCGCACGCTTCTCCAGGAAATCTGAAAGTTCAGTTGCAAATGCAATCATTGTCCCCTCCGAAGATTCTCCAAAGCCTGGATTCCGTCAAAGACCGGACGCCATTTGGCCTTGCGCTCAGCAGTCTTAGCTCCCAAGTATGCGGCTATTTTGGCCAAGGTTAGATCCTGAATACCAGTGCGCGCAGAGAAAAGCCTGTGACTCTGGTGTGCATCCAACGCAGTTTTCAGTGTCTCAGGGAGTAACTTGTCTATAGTTGAATAGTCCATCCTACTCTATCCTTCCTTGTGCCTTGTTAATGGCCGCTTCCGTATCTGCAAGCTGCTTAATCGTCAGGTAGTTTGTTGCTCCCCCAGTTTGTGCGGATTCCCGAAGATAAGACGCTACCACATTGGGGTCGGTACTGAGCTCGGGAGCAAATCTACGCATTGAAGAGTAGGCTTTAGCTGCTGCACCGGGGCTCTCTTCTTCGTAAGCAGAAACTGTAGGGTCAGACCCTAATACTTCATCCAGTATCTTTTCCCGCTTAGGTTCCAACACCACTCTGTCGCGTATTTTACGGCCGGCACTTACTACAACATTTCGGAGGCCTTTTGCAGTCTCACTGCCTATCCCTTTACCTAAGCCTTCGACAAGCCCTGTATTTGCGGCTTTATAGAAAGCGAGCTTTGTAGAAGCAGCTTCTGTACGCCGGTCTAGCGCATCTAATTCAGCATAAACATATTTAGCTCCAGAAGATCCTAAACGATTTCGCATAATCTCACTCTCCAGTTTCTGTGCATGACCCTTACTCGCAGCCATCGCAAGTGTGCCTCCGCCTAACCCTAATGCTACTGCAGGATGCTTGACTACAGTACCTAACATCTCTCGGAGTAACGATTGCGGTATGGGGGGCGCGGGCATTATTTAATACCTTCTGCTTCAAGTAAAAGAACACCTTCGGCCCATTCGTTTGCTCGTAGCCTAGCAGCATGCGCTTCTTTGATAAACTTTAAAAGCTGATCTGTATGTGTGTTAGGGACCACCACGTGCATATCTCTTATATGTGCAGTCTTTATGTTGCCTGCGACAGGAAGGTCTTTGTCACCACGAGTAAAGAGATTTAGAGCTCTAAGCTCAGGAAGCACATCGTCTCCTACGAGGCAGATAGCATCTCTATCGAAGGCCTCTTTGTTGAAGGAGCTCTCCACCCCTACCACACGCAGAGTCTGGGATGCATCTTCCATATTACGCATCCAGGAAGCACGCGCTTCCTTCTCTTGTTCTTCCATCTTCTTCTTGGCTTTACCGAAGAGGTGCTTTATCTTCTTTTTATCTACCATAGGGGCATCAGAGTCCGACTCCTCACTAGACTCTTCCTCTTCGTCCTCTTCAGCTATTTTTTCCAACGCACCAAAGTAGTCGAGATGTCGGTCATATCCGGAGCTACTACTGGACATATCCCCAGCAGAAGCCACCTTCTCTTTTGTTTCAGCGTAGAGAGTGCTGACTACCATTTCAGGGTCCCCAAGATCGTATTCGATCATGCGGTCCCCGTCACTCGCCTTCTTAGAGAACAGCTCCTGAAAAGCAGAAACGTTCGCCAGACGCACCATGGTACGTATCCCCTCAGCGTCCAGGTTGTTGTCTCGAGCTACTTTTGTGGAGAGCTCATTGATAGTAGAAGTACCTTCACTAGCAGTAAAGTCTTTTGCTATCTGGAGGGCCGCATCTTCATATTGTTTACGTTTCCACATAAAAAATCCTTCTCCTAGTTTAGTACGTCGTCCAGCTGAATGTTAGCTTCAGCCGGAGTGTTTGTCATTTTACGCTGCTTAATAGCTGCTATGGCCTCATCCTCAGAACCGTCATCCATACCTAGCTTGTCGTACGTAGTTGCTATTCTAGCGGCTGCCCCCATCCACTTAAAGGCTTCTTTTGAAGTAGCAGATGTTACCGAGTTAGCCCGTGCCAGCCGTCCCAGGTGGAAAGCCTGCTGGATTATCTCACGTGTGATCATCCGAGAATCTACCGGCAGATCTTCATGTCCGTGGAGATGTTTGAATACGAGAGCTGTAGGCCCTACTTCAAGACCTAAACGAATCCATTCCTCACAGTCTTCACTGTCGCTGTTTTTGACATATTCCTGCGCAAATAAGTGAATCTCCAGCTTATGTCTGAACTCTTGTTTATTCACATAGAGGTCTTCAAATATTTCCAGTATCTCCATACTGATCCAGAGACTGTCCCCTATCTCTTTGGTAGTAGCGCCGCTTAGGAAATATGCGACCAAGCGGTCACGTACCATTGGTTCCTGTAGGAGGCCTATCGCACCAGAGATATTAGCGTTCTCGACCGTACCACACATTACCTCGTAAACACGGTTCAACATGAGGTCAGTAGGAGGCTTTTTCTCCTCTATAGCCCGGAGGACCTTACGCCATTTCCGGTCTGGAATACAACGTCTCATGTTATTGCTGGTCCGATGACATCTGCTGTATCTCCTGCAAAGACTCCTCAGTACTTACGGCGTTACGGTTGATTTCCAGGATAGCATCTCCAAGATTCTTGAATACAGTACGCAGCTTGTCCTCCAACAGAATAAACGCCTCGTCTCCAACGGCTGTTTTGGTTTCGTCCTCACGCATCCATAGCGTCAAGAGAATCCGTCCGATGTTGTCCAGACATTTTTCCAGATTAGGGATGTATGCTGCTACAATATCCTGCAGCACAGGTGCAGCTGAGAGCATAGCGATAGCAGCCGTATCAAAGACACCTCCGTCATCAAGTTCCTGGGCCTGATCCAGCATCTCAGGATTGATCTGTTGTCCAATTGTCTCCGGCGTCAAGTTAGAGACCTCCTCATCCATAACCGGTTGCGGGGGAGGGGGAGGCTCTTCCTCGGGCATTGGGGCAATCATTTGGGCCGCAGTAGCAGGAGACTGCTCTGCTCCCATAGGAATCGCACCGCCTGTAGCAGAATTAATCTGCTGCGCACGCTGCTGAATCCCTTCCAATATTCCAATGAGCTGTTGGCTGCTCTGAGATTGCTGCTCTATTTGCTGCTGCTGCATCATCATCTGGTCCTGAGACTGCTGCATCTGCATATTGGCTTGCTCACGCAGAGTATTTACCGCTTCTGCAATAGCAAGGTCTGTGCCTGACATAGGAGAAGCAGGCGGTCCCATAGGCTGCTCCATAGGCATTCCACCCGGAGGAGGCCCCATAGGCATTCCACCTTGAGGGCCAGGAGCCATAGGAATTTCCTGCCCTACCTGTCCCGGAGGTTGGGCTGTCTTATCTAGTGCAACTTTCAACTGGCGCGTGACTCCTGCGTCCAAGATGTATACAGGATTGCGCTCTATCTTCTGCGCTTCTTTGAGTACATCCAGTGCCCCATCGACAGAGATATCGTACTCTTCAGCCACTTTGTGCAGTGCTTCCCCGAAAACATGGGGGCGGTTACTGTTCTCTACCCACCACAGCTCATGGCCTGCTCGCTTCACACGTGCCTTACGCGCTCCGGAAGTCTGCAATATGTTGTTCATCCAGCGGTACATAAGCTTGGGATCGTTGATTAACGATTCCCGCCTGGACCGCATTCTAACCTTGTCTATGGCTCTCGAGCGCTCATATGGAGAGTCAGAGTCTTTAACCTCGACAAGCCCTATCTCTATCCATTTTGTGTTTTTAGGAAGAAGAACAAACTGTCCCTTGAGAGACACGTTGATTTTCTGCCGAGTAGGATCGGTATCTCTAATGTACTTTGCGCCGTAACGTGCTTCAACTCGCGTCCGGCCATCACCGGTATCCACTATCTGGTCTACACTGAAAGGCTCAGTAGCCTGTAGTCCGTGAGGCCCTGTGTGAATGAAGAAACCGTATGCGTTGGGACGAGGAGTATCTCCGGTACCTTTGCGATTTAACAGCTTCCACAGCTTACTCTTATTTACGTCTTTCTCCTGTAATACAGGGAACCCCATTACTCCATGAGCCGTCCACGCCTCTTTGCCTGTAACATCTACTACGAGATAGCGCTTTTTCCGATGACCACTAGTACTTCGATAATCAGTACCTGTGTAGTAGTAGTCGCCTATCTCCCCATCAAATTCTCCACTATTGGAGTCTATCGGATTAGGGATAACCAGGAAATTACCCGCTGGTCCGTCCATGAAGAATAGTTTGAACCACCCAGGGGAAGGCCCAGGAGACTGTAATGCTATCTCCGTCTCTTGCTTCACAGAAACAGCAGCGTGCTTTACGTGACGTGTGTCCTTTACGGCGTATCCTTCGTGAACGATACCCATAAATGCAGCACCGGCCTCCACACCAAAAACAGACTTCAGTTCGTTTGGAGCTGCTGTCTTCGTGAAAACGTGAAGGGCGCCTTTTTGACTGGACGCTACTTTTTCCTGAAGCTGCGAGTCCCTTTTGTGTCGTGCATATCCGTCGTTGAATGCGCCCACCAAATTCTGGTGTCCGTATACACTGGCAAGTTTTTGCAGGAGTGCAGGGTGCTTCTGAAATGCTACTTTGATCCCATCCAAGGCAACTTTTGGCGACTGCCGGATTACATTCAGGAATTGCGGAGGTATATCTACTTCCTGGTCCTGAGCTGCTTTAAACATCTGGTTAGCACCCAAAGAAAGATCTGAAGCCAAGCCTACGCGCCCACTCTGCGTCTCCGGAGGCATGACAATATTCCGCAGATTGACATCAGTAGCCACTGAGTTAGGCACATCTTCCCCTTGTCCCATCTCATCCAAAGACATCTTAGTAACTTCCTCAAGCCATTCTTTAGAGAGAGGCAGAAAGATATTAAGTTCCTTGTAGTAGAACATGTCCAGGGGCTTCGGCTGACTGTCAGTCATGATGAGCGGGATATAAATAGGCCGATTCTCGTGCAGAAGAACAAAGGCTCCTACTGCACGCCCGGTATCTGCATCCGTCTCTAGAATCTTAAACGTCACTACACTCGGGGCGAGGTCTGGAAACTTAGAACGTAAGATGGCAAACGCGGTATCTGAGAATCTCTCTTTAAATAGCTGTGCTGCCTGCTCAGCGGCAGGTGGTTCACCATAACTATTGACGTTAGGCGACATTGACATTTGCGGCATGCTCTCATCCTTTCACGAACAAAGATAGCAATTGCAATCAATTATACTGTGGAGATTATATATAGGAAAGTCTTTTACAGGATAGAAGACGCAGTATTGCCCAATGCTCTTTGCAGAATGCTGACTGCAGTAGCCTGTTCGGCTTCTTTTTCAGTCTGTACTGCGGACAATTTATTCAGGATGTCTCTTCCATTAGCAGTCTGCAGGAGTACTGCGGCGGCTTTCTTTACGTCATCCTGAGCATCATTGGCAGGCTTATCCTTCTGGACCTTTTCTCCAGCGCCGGGAGTAGCTTTCAATGGAACCGGAACTGCAGGAGGAGTCTGGTGTGTACCCCCCTGAGGAACAATCATGTCTCGCCCCATTCCCAGATTGGTTCCGATGTCCTTACGCCCGGCACCTTCTCCTCCGCTGGCACCGGGAGAACCGTCACCAGAAGGATTAGGTGTCGCGAGAGTATCTGCTCCCATTCCCAATTTAGCGAGAAGCGAAGAGATCTTCACGTCAGCAATCGTTTCAGGAGGAGGAGCAGCCTCTGCTCCAGGCTGATCTGGGCGAACTTCCTGGTGTCCAATAGTTCCTGGGGTAGCGTCTAGTGCGGATGTACCTTTCGGACCTACTACTGCTTGTGACGGGTTAGACTGGGCATCAACCAGCGCTTCGTTGGTAGCTTCCAACTCAATCGCAGGTGGTGTCTGTCCCGGCATAATCGGACCTTCAGCAGCTGTCTTTTTAATGAGATCCATCACTACGATTGAAGCAGCTTCCCCGAGGGGAGTAGCGCTGGCTATTTTCTGGAAGTCAGGATCCACGTGACCGACCTTGTCAGACAGTGCGTTTGCAACATCTACAAGTTTTTCCACTGCCAAAGCAGCTTCTTCTTCGGTAAGACCGTCTTCTTCGGTCTCTTCAGGGATCTCTTCATCCTCAAAATCATCAGCAACAATATCAGCGGATTCCATGGCCAACTTCATACTAGGGAACGCTGTGATCCCTCGCTGTTGAAGCGCATACGCCATTCCGCGCATATGTGCGCGTTTGTAGAGACTCATAACATGCTCCTTTGTATTCTACTTTTCATCCTCACCCAACAGGGCTTGGAGACCAAGAGCTCCACCTACACCACTACCAACACCTGCGGCAGTTCCGAGGCCGAGACCCAAGTTACGATTCTGACTCAGTGCTGCATGTAAGGCTTCAGGCGTAGATGCACCTGCCAAGGGGCCTGCGGTAGACCGCGCGGCAAACAGACTCTTAAGCTGGTTAAGTATGTCCGAGCCAGTGCCTTTAATGCTTCCACCCGCGCGTCCTGCCAAGTCGCCGGCTCGTCCCGCCAGCCCTTCCAGCCTAGTAGCGGCTCCAGCCAGGCCACCAGCCATTTTCTCAGATGCCAACTTAACGCCAGCATCTTCAGCTACGGCTTGATTTGCGCCAGCTTCCTGGAGTGCAACGCTTGCACCGTACGCGTACGCCAACTTTACTTGCTCTACAAATTGCTCTTCAGTCATCTTACTTGCCTCTCGTTAGTTATCCGATGATTGTTATAAACTCATCGTGAAGTATATGCGGTTCTGCTAAAAAACCCAACCTAATTTTCATTGTCCTGCCATCCTACGTGCAGCGTATGCTGCGGGCATTCCTGCGCGGTAATATTGGGGAGCTCCTTGCGGTTGTGCCTGCGGTTGTGCTTGTGGCTCACCGTGAACTGCTCTTTGGCCTAACCTGCCTACGGTACCCCCGATGCGCTCACCTGCCTGTGACGCAAGCATCGAACCGAGCATTCCGTATGCTCGCCATGTACC
>Ga0164311_10000534_pt1 | contig 16908 bp, 14 predicted proteins | sample GuaBasSedimGuay2_FD_121796 | JGI IMG/M metagenome (GOLD analysis project Ga0164311, IMG submission 121796) | Subseafloor sediment microbial communities from Guaymas Basin, Gulf of California, Mexico - Guay2, Core 4569-9, 9-12 cm | ecosystem: Environmental > Aquatic > Marine > Hydrothermal vents... | reverse complement strand
TAGCAAAGCCGTTAAGCGGCGGGATTCCTGCCAAGGCTAGGCCGCCGATGATCATGCAGGCAGCGGTCACAGGCATGTTACGTGCTAAGCCACCCATCTCGCTCAGCTTCTTGGTGCCAGTTACGTAGATTAGGCAGCCAGCACCGAGGAAGAGGAGGCCTTTGAAGATGGCGTGGTTAAAGAAGTGGAAGAGGCCTCCAGCTATGCCCACTGCGGTACCTATTCCTAAGCCGAGGAACATGTAGCCTATCTGAGCGGCGGTGTGGTAGGCTAGGAGCCTCTTGACGTCGTCTTGTAGCCAAGCCCCTGCAGAACATATGATTAAGGTGAAGGCCCCCACCGTGGCCATGGCAATATCCATGGGAGTCTTAAGCGGTGTTAAAGCAGCTAGCTGAGCAGATCTAGCCATTAGGTAAACCCCGGCCTTAACCATGGCTGCTGCGTGGAGGAAGGCGGTCACGGCGGAGGGAGCTACCGTAGCGTCTGGGAGCCAGTTATGGACAGGGAATTGCACCGACTTAGCCATGGAGGCGATGAGGAAGAGAGGCATCGCTGCGGCTAAAGCCAGTAGGGGGGCAGCTCCGGTTAAGCTGGGTAGGTCTAGGCTAGTCTTCCCCTGCGCCAGTAGGACTAAGATGCCCAAGATGATGCCTGCGCCGCAAGCATGCGTCATTATCAAGGCCTTCATGGAAGCCCTGGAACTCTCAACCTTACGTATGTAGAACCCTATGAGGCCATAGGAACATAGCCCCACAAGCTCCCAGAATACGAAGAGTAATAACAGGTTCCCCGCTGAGAAGAGACCTATCATGGATCCTTGAAAGAGTAGCATCAGTGCAAAGTACCTGGTGTGCCCCTCAGCTTCATGAGCCATGTCGGCTACCGAGTATAGGATCGCCATGAAGCCGAAGAAGCCGGACATCACTACAAACAACATCGATAAGGCGTCGCCGTAGAGCAGAAGGCCTATGTTTATTCCCTGAGCTCTAAGAAAACCAGCTTCTATGGCTATTGGTCCTAGCTGTAAGACTGAGGCTGTGGCCCATAGCGAGGCTAGGAAGGTTAGAAGCGTGAAGAGGGTTGCAAGGTAGGCCTTAACTTTATAGGAAGCTTTATGGAGTATCGAAACTACGAAGCTTCCCGCTAAAGGTAGGGTGACCGAGAGTATGAATGCCAGCTGAGCGTTCATGGTCTTACCCCACTAATCTTAGATCTTAACTCTAAGGCTATCTCTCTTGGGTAAGCCCTTAAGGCTCCCGAGGAGCAGAACTTTACGCATTCAGGGTCACCATCACATAGATCACACTTAACCGATACTCTAAGCTCTTCATTGAAAGCGGGGACTGATAGTGGGCATGCATAGTTGCAGGTTTTACACCCTATACATTTCACTTGATTTATCCTAACTATGCCTGCCTCATCCTTCCAAATAGCTTCACTTAGACAGGCAGCCATGCAGAGAGGTTCTTCGCAGTGTAGGCAGTAAATAGCTTGGAACGTGCCTGTAGCTGGGTCGAAGACGTGTTTTATATATGACTTAGCATACCCTGCTTCCCCATAGTGCTTATAGCTACAGGCAACCTCGCAAGCCCTACATCCAGTGCATTTGGATGGGTCAAACACCAGCTTGAGTTCCACCACCTTCCTCATCCTCCCCGGGAGCTGCCTTATCGTTCGAAATTCGCTTTAAAGCAGTTTCGCTCCTGTCCACATCGATTTTATCTAGAGCAATAGCTCTCAGGGTTACAGTTCTCATTAAACTTGAGAATAAAAAAGTGGAGCAAAAAAGCGGAGTGGCTTAAGCTTTCTTTAAGGCAGCCTCCGCTGCTAGCGTTATGGCGCTCCAAGTATCAGCTAAAGGAGGCGTATAGCAGGTATCAGCTTTAGCTAGCTCATAAGCAGTCATACCCTTCTGGATAGCTAACGACAGTGCGTCTACGCGAGGCGCTACACCTTCACCGCCTAGGATTTGGGCACCGATGAGCTTCATGGAAGCCTTCTCGAAGATCAGCTTCACCCTTATGTCCTTAGCTCCAGGATAGTACTCCGCCCTTGTCTTCCAAGGTATAGAGCCGACCACAACCTCCATGCCTGCTTGCCTGGCTTGCCACTCAGTCAGGCCTGTGAAGCCCACTTCAACGTCGAATAGCTTTGAAACCGCTGAACCTAATACCCCTGGGAAGGTAGCATAGCCGCCTGCAGCGTTTATGCCTGCCACCTTACCCTGCTTCACTGCCGTGGTTCCTAGCTGACAAAGTACGGGCTGCATGGTGACTAAGTGTACGCTCTCCACGCAGTCACCTGCTGCATAGATGTCTTCTACCGTAGTCTTCATCCTGGCGTCTACCTTAATCCCTCCAGTTACACCTAGCTTACATCCAGCCTTGACCGCTAGGTCGGTGTTGGCTCTGACGCCTATCGCCATGACTACAAGGTCTGCGTCAACCTGTTCGCCTCCAGCAGCTACTGCCTTAACGTGGTCATCGCCGAGTATCTCATCTGCCTTCGTGTTTAACATCAACTTGACGCCGTGAGCGGATATCTTGGTTTGAAGCAGCTTAGCCATGTCCTCATCTAGGATAGGTCTAAGTACTTGGTGTAGAGCTTCAATGACAGTTACCTTTACTCCTCTCTTCACCAACCCTTCAGCGGCTTCCAGCCCTACTAAGCCGGCGCCTATGACCACGGCGCTTTTAGCCTTCAAGGCTTCTTCAAGAATAGCTGAGGCATCAGATATGGTTCTAAGCGGGTATACACCTTTCTTATCGTAGCCCTTGATAGGGGGGACCACCGCTCTGGCTCCTGTGGTTAAGATTAAGGAGTCGTACTCGAAGGTTTCCTCCTTTCCATCAGGCCCTAGTGCTTTAACTACCTTAGCGCTAGGGTCTATCTCTGTGACGGTGGTCTTGAGGTGTAAGTCTATCTTCATCATTTTGTAGAACTCTGACTTATAGATGATGATATGGTCAAACCCTTCGATGTCGCCGCCTATCACGAAAGGTAGGGCACAGCGTGAGTAGGCTGGTTTATCCTCAGCATTGAGAACTTTTACCTCAACTTCTCTGCTGGTCCGTCTAGCATTGAGCGCAGCATCTAGTCCTGCAGCTCCACCTCCGATCACAACTACTCGTTTAGCCATCTTCCTCAGCCTTTCTTAGAGAAACTACATAATGGTCTTAAGCCACTCAGCCGCCTTATCGGCGGTCATTAAATTCTTTAGCTCTTCATCGAGGTTGCTAGCCTCGATTACCACCAGCCAGCCCTTACCGTAGGGGTCCTCGTTAAGTACTGAAGGGTTGCTTTGAACCTCAGCGTTAACCTCCTTAATGGTTCCGGATATCGGTGATATTAGGTCTACGGCTGCTTTTAACGACTCGGCGCTGCCGAAGGCGTCGCCGACGTTCACGGTAGAGCCGGGATCTAGCAGGCTTATGTTTATGACCTGTTTCAGGTTCTTCTGTGCATAGTCTGTTATGCCAACTCTAGCCTTGCCGTCCTCCACCTTAACCCACACGTGGTTCTCTGAGTAGTACAGTCCTTCGGGAACCTCGTATTCTCCCACCGTAACCAAACCTTACGCACCCCTTTGAGCTTCGGTTGTGAGGTGTATTTAGAGTTTCCGTGCTGATTCCATGCCTTAATGTAAACGTGAAGTCTTTTCGGGAAGAATTGGTAGGGCTGAGGCCTTAATCCCGCTAGGAGACATGATAGACCAGAGATAAGGGTTAAGAGGGAGATCGCTGAGTCGCTTCAAGTGGGTTGCCTAAAAATACAAAGCCTGGGAGGATCTAAAGCTCTCAGGCTTCTGGATAGGCTTGCTATGAGGCGTCATCGATGTCGGAGGAGCTAAAAAGAGAGCTATCCTCCTGTACAGATTGTAGAATGTGTGACAATGTCTGTCCCTTCTACCTCGCTACGGGAGACGAGTCCATAGGTGCCTGGAACAGGGTTAAAGTTGCTCAAGCTGTGCTGGGGGGCGATAGGCGGGTCAGTGATGTATTGAGAGAACTGTACCTATGTACCTGCTGCGGAACCTGTGAGCTTGCCTGCCCCGTTAATGTCCCGATATCTGAGGCAGTTAGAGCTTTGAGGAGCTTGGCTGTCAAGGAGCGTTGCGCTCCAGAACCTATCGTTAAGCTGTGTGAAGGGATAATTAATCAGGGATCGATGACTGGTGAGGGGAAGGAGTTCTGGAGGAGCTGGATCCCCACTGAGGTGAATTTCCCTAGTGAAGCTGAGTACCTCTACCTTGTCGGTTGCATGATCCCCTTTAGGCTCCGTGATATAGGCAGGGCTACGGTGGATATCTTGAAGACAGCTGGCGTGGACTTCACAATCTTAGGTGAGGATGAGAGATGTTGCGGCCTCCTCCTCGTGGATCACGGCCTCCTAGAAGAAGCTAAGACGGTCGCGGAGAGAAACCTATCGAGAATAGAAGGGAGGAAGCCTAGCGTCGTTCTGATGGCGTGCGCCGCCTGCTACTATACGTACAAGCATGTTTACCAGAGGATCTATAGGAAACCTGAGTTTGAGGTGATGCACGTAGCGGAGGCCTTAGCCGACCTCATCGATCATGGGAGGATAAGCTTCAAGAAGCGGATTGATGAGAAGGTGGCCTTCCTTGACCCCTGCCACTTCGTGAAGGTCTCTGGTAAATACGAGATTCCCAGGAAGGTGATCGAGAACATTCCCGGGCTGAAGTTAATTGAGTTCCCGAGAAGCAGGGCTGAAGCGCTTTGTTGTGGTGCACCGGGCGGTGTTAGGCTGGTGTCTAGGGATGTAGCGTTCTCCGCGGCTGGAATGATAGTTAAGGAGGCCCTCAAGCTGGAGGTTTCAAGGATTGTAACCTCCTGTCCGCTCTGCATGTATCAGCTTTCATGGGCTGCTGAAAAGCTGGGGACGGGGAGGTTAAAGGTATCTGACCTTCCCTTGTTAGTGAAGGAAGCTCTCTGAACTTTGATCTCCACGCCCCGTTCTCATGGTTTATTACGCATGTAAAGCTTTAATGAAGAATTAATTAGGATGGTAGACGTGAGACTGGTCGACAAGATGAGGCACTTGAAGCCTAGGTTAGTCAGGGTTTCCTACGGCTCAGCGGTAGTCTTAGGCTTAGCTAGGGGATGGCTTAAGACTAAACCGACCACCAGCTATCTCTTAACTTACTTAGAAGAACGCTGCCTAGCTAACTGCGGTTTCTGTCCTCAAGCTAAAGATAGTAATGCTAGCCTAAACCTCCTATCCAGGGTGGAGTGGCCTCCTTACCCTGCTCAAGAAGTAGTGGAAAGGGCCGTGAACGCTTTAAGACGAGGCTTATTGAAGAGAGCCTGCGTCCAAGTTGTTAACAGGCCTGAGGGCTTAAATCAGGCTTTATGGCTCGTGGAACATATAAGCTTAGGAGGAGAATTACCTGTATCAGTTTCTATACCTCCGTTAGGGCGTAGGGGGCTTGAAGCCTTTAAACGGACAGGAGCAGGCAGAGTCTCCATAGCGTTAGATGCTGCTAATCGCAGGGTCTTCGACGAGGTTAAAGGACTTAATGCTGGTGGGCCCTACACTTGGGATGGACACTGGAAGGCGCTTAGAAAAGCCCTCGAGGTTTTTGGCCCTGGAAACGTGACGACCCACCTTATTGTGGGTCTTGGGGAAACTGAGAGAGACCTAGCACGCGTCATCGATAAGCTATTATCGATAAAGGTACTCCCAGCCCTCTTCGCCTTCACTCCTATACCTGGTACTAGGCTTGAAGCGTTACCTCAACCTGAAGTAGCAAGCTATCGCCGCATTCAGCTTGTGAGACACTTACTGGTAAAGGGTATAGTTTCTCTTAAGGACCTAGAGTTTAACCATGTAGGGAGGCTTGTTCGCATAAAAGCTTCCAGCGAGGAGGTAATGAGAGAGATCGAGAGCGGTGAACCTTTCGAGACTTCAGGGTGTCCTGGATGTAATAGACCTTTTTACAACGAGAAACCTGGAGGGCCTCTCTATAATTACCCAAGACCTTTAAGCAGACAAGAGGTGGAGGAGGCCTTAAGCCTGCTGAGAGACGTGGTAGCCTGAGAAGGAAATATTAAGGAAGTTGAAGGCTTATCAGCGACCTATATTGGGCGCTAAGGTCATAGAGGAGTAAAAGATTATCTAATAGAGCTCTTTCTTTTGGGGGGCTGAAATGAGGGTAGACAAGATGCAACCTGAATTAACTTTCCATGTACAGGTAGAGTGGGATGGCTCTACTGGAGGTGAGGCTAAACTCTCAGTACAGCCTCCCTTAAGGTTTGATACCCCAAGGGACTTCGGAGGCTCTGAAGCTGGCTATTGCCCAGAAGAGCTTTTCTTAGCGTCGTTGGCTGCTTGCTTAACCACAACCTTTGCTTATCTAAGGCCTAAGCTAGGCTTAGAGGCTTCCTCGCTGAGGATAAATGCCACTGACCGCGTCGAGTTTAGAGACGGAGGCTACATGGTGACCGAGGCCTGGATGAAGGTGAAGCTGGAAGTTAAGAAAGGTCAGGCTGAGTTAGCGAGACAATGCGTGGAACTTGCTGCTGAGTACTGCCATGTAACTAGGTCAATAAGGAGATGTATACCTGTTCACTTAGAAGTAGAGGTGGTAGAGGTTTAATGAATAGGTCCATTCCCAACATTTACGAATTTTCTTTCAAGTCCTCTGCGGCGCATTGATTAATCTAAAAGGCTTAATTAGATCTATGAGAGGATGAAATAATCCACCTAAGAGGTGGTGAAGGCTGACTGAGGAGTGGAGGCTTCTGAAGACAGGTAGTGGTGATGCCTACTGGAACATGGCTGTAGACGAAGCTATCTTAACAGCGAGAACTGAAGGCAAAGTGCCGAATACCTTGCGCCTATACACTTGGAAGCCCTCTGCAGTATCAATAGGCTTTTTCCAGAGCTTACACCACGAAGTGGACTTAGAGGAATGTCGTAATCGAGGAGTAGACGTAGTTAGACGCATAACTGGTGGAGGGGCGGTGTTTCATGACAGTGACGGTGAAGTGACCTATAGCGTAGTGGTGGCGGAGGCTGACTTGAAACGTATAACTCCTCACTCCACTATACAGGAATCCTATGAAGCTTTATGTAAAGGTTTGCTGGAAGGGTTGAAAGAGCTAGCTATAGCAGCTGAGTTTAAACCAATAAACGATATACTCGTTGCTGGACGTAAGATCTCAGGCAGTGCTCAGACTAGGCGTAGGGGCATTATTCTTCAGCATGGCACTTTACTGCTTAAAAGCGATATAAGAACCATGTTCAGGGTGTTGAAGGTCTCCAAGGAAAAAATAAGCGACAAGCTGATCAAGGAGGTGGAGGAGAGAGTTACCAATATATATCGTGAAACTGGCCGTGAACTAGCTGTCGAGGAGGTTATAGGTGCTCTCGTCAAAGGTTTTCAACGCGCATTAGGGGTCAAATTAAAGGAGGGCGAGCTGTCCCCATATGAGCTTAGCTTAGCTGAAGAGTTTAAGCATAGATATGCCTCAAAGGAGTGGCTTGAGCTTAGGTGAACGAGTTGAGGGTCGAGGCTGAACATAAGGTAGCTGGGGGTAAACTGGTTCGAGTAGAGCTTGAAGTAGAGGAAGGAGTGATTAAGAGGATCAAGATAACCGGTGACTTCTTTCTTTACCCAGAGGAAGCCGTTTTTAAGCTCGAGGAGGCTCTAAAAGGAGTTCGTGCTAGCAGTGAACTTGAAAAGCTCATAGAGCATGAACTATCTAAGCAGGGAGCTGAGCTCTTAGGGGCGTCTCCGGCAGACATAGCTACGGCTATTAATAAGGCTTTAACCTCCATTAAACCTTGACAATGACAGGCCGTCTGCTAGTTGTAGAGAGCGAGGATGCAGTAGAAGGTCTTAAATAATTTTTTAAGCAAATCAGGATTAGTGGACTAAGCTTTATGATGCTTAAGGTGCTCTACAGTGAGGAGAGACCTCCTAGCTCTTATCGGTAACAGTATCTGTGTATGGTTTCCAGGAGCCGTAACCTTCGGCCTCATAGGTCTCCTCACCCCTACTTGGGCAGAGATGTTTGGTGTAGGTCGTGGCCCTCTAGGTTTAGTCATGACGTTTCTTCTAGCATCGCTAGGGTTGTTCATGTTTCTTGGAGGAAGATGGTCCGATAGATATGGAGCCAGACTGATAGCTACTATAGGTTCAATAATCGCAGCGGTATCCTTGGCACTCTTCACTTTCTCTGAAAGCTTAGACATGTTATACCTACTAGCCTTTAGCTGGGGGGCTGGGATATGCCTAGTATACGTACCTACGGTCAGTAGCGCGCAGCGATGGTTTCCTCAAAGGAGGGGGATGGCGTCAGGAATAGTTAGCATGCTTTTCGGTATATCAGCGGCCTTCATGATCCCCGTCTTTCGTTACTGGATGGATAACCTAGGCTACTCTGCGACGCTTCTCATTACAGCTATACTTACTGCGGTGGTTGGAGTGCTTTCAGCCCAACTCATAGAGTTCCCGGAGAGATTAAGCCCTGTTTTGTTAGTTATATCTAAAAGGCTTGAAGAAAGTAAGGCTGAGAGAAAACAAGAGATTCTCTATACTTTGCGTGAAGCGCTGAAGACTAAGGCCTTTTGGCTTACATGGCTTACATGGGCTCTATGTGGAGGGGCAGGTATAGGCATGGTTGTATTTTCCACGTCGATCAGCTTAGAACTGGGGCTCACCACTGCGATGGCGGCTACTGCCTTGGCTGCCTTTAACCTAACCAATGGGCTTGGGAGGATGATGAGCGGAATACTTTCTGACAAGATTGGGAGGGTCACGGTTATGTCTTCGCTTTACATAGCGGGTGCAGGAGGCTTCTTCCTTTTACTGGCTGGTAAAGGTCTTCCACACATTGTATTGCTATCCAACCTCCTTGCTGGACTAGCTTTCGGGACGTTGTTCGCGGTGTCAGCCCCCTTCATCATGGATTGCTTCGGCACTAAACACTATGGTGCCATCTTTGGCTTCACCTTCACTGCCTATGGTTTTGTTGGAAGCTGGATAGGACCCTTCATAGGAGGCCTTCTAAGAGATCTGACAGGTAGTTACCAAGTAACTTGCTTAGTGTTTGGCTTATACTGTGTAGCCTCAGCAGCCTCGATTTTTCTAGCTAAGCCCCCTCACTCCAAACCCTAGAATCGAGTACGCTTCAGTTAATCTTAGATTTGTTTCTACTCAACATACTCTAGGTATCGGTTCCCCTATAGGAGTCTCCACGATCCTTTTACCGCCTACTTCAGTCTCTAGGATAACGAAGCCAGGCCTCTCAGCTGTAGCCTCACCGATAATGGCTGCCCCTCTACCATGCTTAGTAGTCTTAATGGCGCTGAGGACTTCCTCGGCCTTATCACGCTTAACCCCTAGCACTGCTCTACCTTCACAGGTAACCTCTAAAGGATCTAGGCCAAGCATCTCAGAGGCGGCCCTAACCTCAGGCTTAACGGGTATAGAGGCCTCCCAAAGACTTATGCCCACTCCTGACTTGCTAGCCATTTCATTTAACGCAGCTGCTAGTCCTCCGCGCGTTGGGTCTTTAGCAGCTGTCACTCCCCCTACTTTGAGAGCAGCCTCTATCACGTCCCATATCGGCGCTACGTCAGATACGAGCTCTGTTTCAAAGCTTAAACCTTCCCTGACGGAGGCTAAGGCTATTCCATGGTCGCCAACCGTACCCGTCACTATTATTAAGTCTCCTGGCTTAAGCCCTGAATCTCTAAGCGCATTTCCCTGCTTTATGAACCCTACACCGCATGTAGTGATCACCATATTGTCTAGGCGGCCTTTAGGCATCACCTTGAAGTCCCCGCTTATAATGGCGACCCCTGCTTCCTTGGCTGCCTCGTCCATTGACTTAGCTATACGTCGAAGGTCCTCCACGGGGAGGCCTTCCTCCACCACTATGGCGTCGACTATAGCTACTGGCTTAGCACCCATAACAGCTAAGTCGTTGACTGTTCCTGCCACGGCAAGCCTACCTATATCACCTCCCGGGAAGAAGATAGGATCCACGGTGTGGGAGTCTATTGTGACCACCACCTCTATGTCTCCTACAGGTATGGTAGCTCCATCGTCCAGCTCGTCGAGACCTATCCCCTCACCAACCTTCCTTAACGTAAAGTTAGGCATTAACACCTTAGCTAGCAGCTCTGACATCGCTGCGCCTCCACCGCCATGTATTAGTTGGATGACATCCTTTGACAACTTCAACGCCTCACCTCGACTACTCTCAACCCTCTTAAAAGTGCATTTATCTAGCTAGCAAGCCTTGCTGCTGCTATTGCTACTTGGCCTAAGGATATCCCTCCGTCGCCGCTTGGAGCTTTAATATGTCTATAGAACCTTAACCCTCTAGCTTCAACCATCTCCCTTATCTTCCTAGTTATGCGGTCGTTGTAGGCGACGCCGCCGCTGAAACCGATAGCCTTAATCCCTTCTTTTTCAGCAGCCTCAATGGCCATTAGCGCCAATCCTTTAGCTAATGCTTCCTGTACCGCAGCCGCTACATCAGCTCTTCTAGCCCCCCTCCTATAAGCATCTAGAGCCTCGACCAGGATAAGCGGGGTGTCTAACCACATGCAGTTATCTTCACCACTTTTAACCCTCACCGGCAGGTCAAGGTAGCTTGGATCACCGCTGGAGGCTAGTGCTTCAAGCTTTATGGCAGGCTCACCTTCATAAGTCCTCTCCAGACAGGCCTTAAGCATAACCGAGGCTGCATCCAAAACCCTACCGGTGCTAGTCGTGTAGGGGTGGCTTTGCTTCTCGAGCTGTTTAGCTACGACCTCGACTTCAGCCTCACCGTGTCTAAAGCCTTCCAGGTACTCTGACATGACCACTTGGATGGCTTCGCCAATACCGAGTACCTGGCTCAACGCCGACATGAGCATCCTGGCCGGGTAACGAGCGCAAAGATCTCCTCCAGGCATTGGCAGCCTAGCTAGCCTTCCAACCCTCTTGAAGCCAAGGTAGCTGGCGACGAGTACTTCTCCTCCCCAAGCCTCTCCGTCAAGGCCATAGCCTATCCCGTCAGCCGCTATACATATGAAGGTTTCATCCAGCCCTAGGCCGTGTTCAGCCATGAGGCTGGCGGCGTGAGCATGGTGGTGCTGCACTTCCAACAGCTCGGCATCAAAGCGCTCTGCCAGCTCCTTAGCTAATCTCCTCGTCAAGAAGCGTGGGTGAAGGTCGCAGGCTACCACTTCGACCTTATCGATGCTCAGCAGCCTCTTTAAGGACTCTAGGCTTGAAGCTAGGTAATCGTAGGTTTCAAGCCTATCTACATCGCCTATATACTGAGTTGGATAGCAGTGGTCTCTCTTTAGTATCGCTCCGGTGACGTTTTCTTCAGCTCCTACAGCTATTGCTGAGCCTTTAGACGTAAAGCTTAGCTTAAAGGGCTCCATTACGTAGCCCCTGGACCTCCTAATGGGGTTAGGTTTACCGTCGACCAGCTTTACCACGGAGTCGTCGCAGCGGTTTACGATGCGGCGGTTATGTAGTAAGAGGTAGTCAACTATGCCTTGTAGCTGTTTAAAGGCAGCCTCGTTATCTATGGCCATGGGCTCCCCAGGCTCGTTGCCGCTCGTCATGATGACTGCAGGCTCGTTGAGGTGGCTTAGTAAGACATGATGTATGCCTGAGTAAGCTAACATCGCACCTACGCTATCAAGCCCTGGAGCTATCAGCTCAGAAAGCCTAAATGGCTCAAGCTTCTTCAATAGTAGGATAGGCCTCCTAAATGAGGTTAGGAGTTCCTCCTCAAGCTTCGATACGTTAGCATACGTCTTGACCTGCTCCAGCGTCCTAGACATGACAGCTAAGGGTCGCTGAGGTCTACGTTTACGTCTACGCAACTTAGCTACTACCTCATCGTCCGTAGCTAGAGCAGCGACATGTACTCCACCTATTCCTTTAACGCCTACCACGTAGCCTTCCTTTATGAGGCGCGCAGCTTCCCTTAATGGATCGTCGACCGCAATTTCCTCCTTGTCAATGGAGTAGAGCTTCATCTGTGGGCCGCAGCGCCAGCAACATACAGGCTCAGCGTGATGTCTCCTATCTAGAGGATCATGGTACTCTCGAGCGCAGTCTTCACACATAGGAAAATCTACCATGGAGGTCCTGACGCGGTCGTATGGCAGGTCTAGTATAATGGTGAACCTTGGCCCGCAGTAACTGCAAACTATGAAGGGGTAGAGGTATCTTCTACCTCCAGGCGTGAAAAGTTCTTTCAAACATTCTTCACAAGTAGCTATGTCAGGCGGAGGGTTAGAGAAGCCTCCTGCAGCGGCTTCCTTATCGCTCTCCTCTATTTTAAACTCGGTTAGGCCTTTAGTTTCTTCCCACTTTACGTCTAGTCTCTCATATAGGGCTAAAGGAGGCTTCTCTTCCACGAGCTTCTTCAAGAAGTTCTCCAGCCTTCCCTCCTCGCCTTCTACTACTATCTCTACGCCTGCATCGCCAAGGTTCTTAACATAGCCTTTTAACCCATTTCTAACAGCTATGCGGTAGACGAATGGCCTAAATCCTACCCCCTGTACTACACCGCTGCAACGTATCACCGCTCTCCTCAACAAGTTTTACCATGCTCCTAATGTTTTAAGCCGGTTTAACATCAATCCTCCTGCATTATAGCTTTGCGTTGCTTTTCAAGGATCTTTACCGTTGAAGCCTTTATTAAGCAGTAATCGTGCTTGCACCTAAAAACCTGGCGGATGAAAAAATGAGCCTAGGGTTTCTCTTAAAGATCTCATTGATCAGTTGCTCGGGAGCTTTAGCTCCAGGACCCTTGACAGCAGCGACGGCGGCGCTAGGCGTTAAGAGAGGCTGGAGAGGTGGTTTTTGGGTTGGCATGGGTCACATGTTAGTGGAAGCTCCACTGGTATTGTTGGTTGGGCTAGGTTTAGTAGTAGCTCTTACATCAAGGATGGCAGTGGTTGGGCTTAGTCTAGCTGGCGGGTTTTTCATGTTGGGATTTGCGGCTTTAACCTTTAGGGATGCCTTCAAGTTCAAGGGGCTGGAGGGTGGAGGTGAAGGTGGACGGTTTTCCTCGCCTATACTGGTGGGAGTAGGCTTGACAGCTTTGAACCCCTTCTTCATTATCTGGTGGGGCACCGTGGGGGCGCCCTTAATCCTCGAAGGACTTGGTTATTGGGGTCTGCCTGGTTTAATACCGCTTTACGCGGCTCACGTATGGTTGGACTATGCTTGGCTTAGCTTAGTGGCCCACTTAACCTCGCTGGGTGGCAGTAGGGCTAAGATATATAGGGCTATGCTGATTGGCTTCTCCATCTTCTTGGTAGTATTCGGCGTCGACTTCGTATACTACGCTTTGACGGAGACCCACCTTCTTCCGCTTTAAAGCACGGTTGCAACGTTGTAGAGAATAAGTTTAAGGCAAGCGTCCAAGTCGAGGTTATTGAAGGAAACGGTGTTTGATGTGAAGTTCAGTAAAGCCATCGAGATTGGAGAGATCAAGGTCCGGCTGGTCTGGTTTGATAGCTTAGGTGCGAAGTCAAGCTGTATTTTAGTTGAGACTCCTGACGTGAAAGTTCTCGTGGACCCTGGCGTAGCTGAGATGCAGCCTAGTTACCCATTAAGCTGGGACGAGAAGCTACGTCTACGCGACGAAGCGTTCAACGCTATCTTAGAGGTTTCAAAGCAGGCAGACGTGATTACAGTGAGCCACTACCACTACGATCACCATACGTTGCCGTCGGAGGCGCCTGCGCTTTATGCTGGCAAGAAACTATTAATCAAGGACCCTAACACCTGGATTAACGGGTCACAGTGGGATAGAGCCAGGCTTTTCCTAGATGAACTACACCGCGTACTGGGTGGAGGAGGACTTGAGGAACTGCTCATAGAGCCCAGCAGCTTAGAAGTAAAGGATCCACTCAGCGAGCTACCGTTGGCTTCATCCAAGGATTATGGAGATTATGGTACTAGGAAACGGGAGCTTCTGCTGAAGGGTAAGAAGTGGTTTGAAGGTTTAGTGGAGGATTGGCGTAGTAAACCTTGGGTCAGGGAGTTTAAGCTGAGCGGTGTGGAGGTTTACTTCGCTGATGGTAAAAGCTTTCATTACGGCTCTACAGAGCTTAAGTTCTCAAAACCGTTGTTCCACGGATTGGAGTATGATAAGCTTGGCTGGGTGCTTATGTTAACTGTGAAGCACCAAGGCGTTAAAGTGGTGCATTCTTCTGATCTTCAAGGCCCAGTAATAGAGGACTACGCCGAGATGATCATAGCTGAACGCCCGGACCTCGTGGTGCTTGATGGTCCACCTACCTACCTCTTTGGTTACACTTTAAACCGCATTAATCTGAAGAGGGCGGAGGAAAACGCTAAACGTATAGCTGAGGAGTCGGGGGCCAAGCTGATAATTTATGATCACCACCTCCTCCGGGACCGCCTGTATAAGCATAGGCTTGAAGGTCTTTACAGCTCGGTTTCGAGCAGTAAATTAATGACCGCAGCTGAGTGGCTAGGGGAGCAGCCTTTAATATTGAAGGTGGCAGGCGAAGTCTAAAACCTAATCTCTCTACACCAAGTTTTATTTAAGAGCGTGGAGCGTTAGGCTTGGTGGGACGATACCTGTCGTAGAAAAGGTCAGGAAAAGAGATGGTAGATTAGAGGGCTTTAATATAGATAAGATAGCCTCTGCCATAGCTAAGGCGTTCGCAGCTGTAGGTGAACCCGATGGAGAACGTGCGCGTCAATTAGCGCTGAAAGTAGTGAGCGTGGTAGAGGAGAGGTTTAAGGAGGCGGTGCCTAGCGTCGAGGACATCCAGGACATAGTTGAGGAGGAGCTAATTAAGGCTGGTTACGCGAAGGTGGCAAAGGCCTACATCCTTTATAGGCAGAAAAGAGCTGAGGTAAGAGGACTTAAGAGCATCTACGGCGTCAAGGATGACCTTAAGCTCTCCGTAAACGCGATAAGGGTGTTAGAACGCCGCTACCTCCTTAAGGACCGTGAAGGCAGAGTGATAGAGACCACGAGCCAGCTATTTTGGAGGGTGGCTAGAGCAATAGCAGCGGTCGATGAGCTTTACGGGGCTTCACGAGACGAAGCGGCTAGGTCGGAGGTAGAGTTTTATCGAATGATGGCTGGACTAGAGTTTCTACCTAACTCTCCCACCTTAATGAACGCAGGGACAGATATAGGTCAACTCTCAGCTTGTTTTGTATTGCCTGTAGATGACTCGATTGAAGGTATCTTCGACGCCTTAAAGCTCATGGCTATAATCCATAAAAGTGGTGGTGGAACTGGCTTCAGTTTCTCTAGGCTTAGGCCTAGGGGCGACGCAGTAGCCTCCACTATGGGTGTAGCCTCCGGCCCACTCTCTTTCATGAAGATTTTCGATGTAGCTACAGAAGTAATCAAGCAGGGAGGTAAACGTAGAGGAGCCAATATGGGTGTGCTCCGCGTAGACCACCCTGACATACTTGAGTTCGTAGATGCAAAATCTACGCCGGAAGCCTTCAGCAACTTCAACCTCTCCGTGGCGGTTACCGACGAGTTTATGGAGGCAGTTAAGGAGAACAGGGACTATGCACTCGTCAACCCTAGGACGAGGGAGACCGTTAAGAGGCTTCCTGCTCGCGATGTCTTCGACTTAATCGTAGCTAATGCTTGGCGGACAGGCGACCCAGGCCTACTTTTCATAGATGAGATCAATAGGCATAATCCTACCCCTAAACTAGGCACGATCGAGGCCACTAATCCCTGTGGAGAGGTACCTTTGCTGCCTTATGAATCCTGTAATTTAGGGTCTATCAACCTCTCCAAGATGGTTAAGAGAGGCGAGGTAGATTGGGAAAAGCTTGAAAGGACCGTGGAGAAGGCGGTCCACTTCCTGGATAACGTAATAGACGCTAATCGTTACCCTGTCCCTGAGATCGAGCATATGACAAAGCTGAACCGTAAGATAGGCTTGGGTATAATGGGCTTCGCAGAGATGTTAATCCAGATGGAGATACCTTATGACTCCGAGGAGGCTTTGAAGATAGCAGAGAAGGTGATGAGTTTTATCTCGGAAAGAGCAAGGGAAGAATCAGTGGAATTAGGGAGGCTTAGAGGCTCTTTCCCTAGCTTTGAAGAAAGTATCTGGTCTTCTAAATTTGATGCGCTGCGCAACGCCACAGTAACCTCCATAGCTCCAACCGGCACGATAAGCATCATCGCGAATACCACGAGCAGCATCGAGCCCATCTTCGCTCTAGCTTACGTTAGACAGGTTCTAGAGGGGGTTAGGCTCCTTGAAGTAAACCCGCTATTTGAAAAAGTGGCTAAAGAGAGGGGTTTCTATAGCCAAGAATTAATGTTGAAGGTGGCGAAGGCCGGGTCTGTCAGGGAGCTTTCCGAAGTACCCAGTGACGTTAGGGAGCTCTTCGTGACGGCTTTAGAGGTAGAACCGGAGTGGCACGTCAAGGTACAAGCAACTTTTCAAAGGTACGTGGATAACGCGGTGGCTAAGACCATAAACCTTCGGCCTGAAGCCTCCATGGAGGAGGTTAGGAAAGCCTTCATGTTAGCTTATGAGCTCAAGTGTAAGGGTATAACCATATATAGATATGGTAGTAAACCCACTCAGGTCCTATACATCGGGCTAGGCCTAGAAGCTGAGGCGGAACCAACTTCAGGTTGTCCTTCCAGTGTATGTGCGCCGTGAATCGCCTTTAAACCATGTTCATGTATATTTGCCCTATATGGGTGGTCGTTGGCTGGTGCCTATCTTAGCTCGAGAAGGTGATGTGGAGTGGAAAATATAAATAACACATTTCTAAAAAAACTCACACTGAGGTGCCTGTGGATGCAGACCGCTAACCCCCTCCTTTCACCTCCTTTTCTGGGTTAAGTTTCGTTATGGAGGAATGGAGCTTGAGACGTTTGTCGTTGGATG
>Ga0164311_10000533_pt1 | contig 16922 bp, 14 predicted proteins | sample GuaBasSedimGuay2_FD_121796 | JGI IMG/M metagenome (GOLD analysis project Ga0164311, IMG submission 121796) | Subseafloor sediment microbial communities from Guaymas Basin, Gulf of California, Mexico - Guay2, Core 4569-9, 9-12 cm | ecosystem: Environmental > Aquatic > Marine > Hydrothermal vents... | reverse complement strand
CACGGCACGAGCGAAATCCGCAAGATTCTTTATTTGCTCATCGTCTTCGGATGCAATTCATACCCCATCACGCAAGCGTCCCCACTCGCCGGAAAGAACTCGCAGGATTTCAAGGGGTTTGTGGATTGCCTCGTGACGCCCCGCAACGACTTCTCCGATTCAACACCCGCTCAGTGAGCCAAATACCACCATGCTTGCGATATTCTATTCTATAAGCCCCATCACTCAACCGCCCACACCCCCCAACGCCTCTGCGGTGTCTTCACGGGCAACGCCATTATATGCTCCGATAATGCTCGGTAATTGCTCTCATTGTCTGTTTCGGCATTTTTAGTGAATACATGATAGGGAGGGGATTGCATGTGTTCATGGATGATGCCATCGACTTCTTGGTTAGGGATGCTGATATAAACTTCACTATCAAATGAAAGACTATGAGGAAAGGGAGGCAACGGGAGACACATAACGTTACCAAAGACTGGTCGGAGACGCCCCGGCAATCAGCTGCAGTTTAAGTCCGCACGCTGGAGTTTTGTAAAACAATTACTAAGTATTTCGTGTAACTCACTCACCATGTGTTCAGCCTCTTCGACCCCTATGGCTTCGGCTATGGACACGTCAAGTTCACGTCTGTATTCCTTACCCAATTGCCCCCAAAGTGGCGGCAAGTCTCTATACAATATTTGATCAACCTTTTTAACGACCTTCAGCAAATCCTCGTCGCTCATCGCACGCACGTCGACTGCCGGCAGCTCAAGATAGTCATTTTCTAAGAACCTAGTCCACGTCTCCGAGATCCTTCTGCCTAGTAGCGCCAATACCGAAATGAAGATAGTGCTGTTGAACCAGGCGACGAGGAACTTGGCAATCCTTCCGCTCACCCCTCTGACCATATAAAAGTTCTTGGAGGCTGCTACTTCCCTCTCTGCGTAATTCGCAAACACGCCCCTGTTCCTGAACAGCAAGTCCACCTTGTCCGGCATAAAAACCTGTCCGAACGGCTTTTTCGTCGTCATCTGCCTGCGCACGTGACTATACCAGTATTCACCGTATGCGTTCACCGCAGGCTTTGCCGTGCCGGAGCCGACCCCCCACTTTATATACTCCCGCAGGTCGCCCGGCAGCTCGTCAAGCCCGACCGGAGGCACCGAAAGCATGTAGCTATCGACAGCCGCTCCGATCCTGCGACCGTAAAGGCTCGGCTTGCGGAGCGTCCTCACCAAGAACTCTTTCCCTATGCTCAATTCCTCCCCGTCCCCGCCTCGTATTACCACAAATCCGTTTTCCTCTTCGACGACACTCCAGTACTTATTCGGAATGAAGAAGAACTCGGGCCCATACATTTCCACCCCTCTGACGATGCTGCTCCTCCCCAGCACGTCGCTCCAATAGCCCAACGTGCCCCTCTTCAGTCCCTGCTTGAATACACTGGTTACGATGTCCCTCAACTCGTCCTCCCCAAAGAGCGCCAGCCAATTGATGTCAAGAAATCGAGGCAGGCTTCGAACGTCGAAAAAGTTCGTTTTGAGGCGTGCTCCGCCTTTTACACCCGCTGCGACCCCAGCGGTCCGCATCGCAATTTCGGCAGCCCGCTCGACGTCGTCCTCCGCATCCAGCTCGATGAAAGCCGTCAGCTCGCCCTCATTCCCGTCCTTGATAGCCACTGTGATGATTTCTTTAAACCCGCTGTCCTCCGAAAACGACGGTCTTGCCGTGCTTCCCACGACCGCAAGCAGCCTGTACTTCTTCCTCAGGAGAGACTTGTACCCCTCGCCGTATATCGTGTAAAACGTGGAGGCTGGGAGGACGGATGCAACTAAGCCCCCTTCTTTCAAAACGTAGTCGGAAAGAAACATGGAAAGGGTCTGGAGGCTGCTCTCCTTCCTAGTTATATATTTCCCATATCCCAGCCCGTTTACGACCTTGAGCAAATAATTACGGTAGCTTTTTTCCAAATATTTCCATCTGGTGAACGGCGGGTTCGTGAGTATGACGTCGGCTTTAGGCAGCCCGGCAAACGGCACCTCCTCGAACGCATCCCCAACCAGCACGGTGACAACGTCCCGTCTCCCGCCAGCCGCTTTCAACAGCGAGGCATACGCCACCAACGCCGGCAGCGGCAGCGGCTCAACCCCCCAAACCCTTAACACCCTCTCAGCTCCTATATTTTCGACCGCAGCCGTTAAAGTGCGCCCGGAGCCGAGAAAAGGGTCTACAAGGACGACCTCCCGCCTCTCAGAGCGCTCTAAATACTCTTGGGCGACCGACGCCATGAAGCGGACGCCCTGCCGTGCAGTATAATAAGCTGCAAACCTCTTTCTCTCCGCCTGTGGGATCAACTTCTGCACCCTGACTTGACACTCTTCGATGGGAGCGCTCGCCTTTTGCAGCTCCGCTTCGAGGAATTCAAGCTCGTCAGAACTCAACCTGCTCAGCGCCGGCAGCACCGGCGCGTCCCACGCCGCTAACGCCTCCAACTGCTCGCCGCTGCACTCCAATATAGTCTTTAAGCCTGCTACGAGAATCTGAAAGCTCTCCTCAGCAGCCGCATCTATTCCTAACTTCCTCAGTATTTCCTGCTTCACCGCTTTCATCTGCGCCCCTCAACCGCTCTCGCTGCTGACGCCGCAACTCTCACACGTATTCTTCCCTCAGCCCAGAGAGGAACTCGTGCAGGAAGCCTGTTCGCTTCCTCGCAGCTACGCTTTCGAGCCAGCTTTCCACTTTCGGTATGGATTTTTCGACCTTAATCACGCCGACGCGGCACGCGTGCTCGCAGGCGCCGCAATACATGCAGAACTCCTCAGCCACCGCTATTTTTCCCTTGTTCGGGTCCTTCGGCACGAACCACGCCCTCGCCGGGCACACGTTCACGCACGCTCGGCAACCCTGCGGGTCGCATTCCCCGTATTTCTCCTCCACAATCCATACCTTGCCGAAAAATGGCTTCCATACCGAAATAGCGTCGTAAGGGCAGATGAAGGCGCACCAACCGCAGCCGATGCACAGCTCCTCGTCAATCTCGATGCCGCCACCAAAAACTTCCATTAATTCCTTTAACCTCTCTCCAGGCACCCTAAGCGGCGACTTAACCGAGATTGCCCCCTCGGGACATATATACTCGCAGAGACCGCAAAAGTCGCACGCTTCTTCATCGAAAAACACGTCGTCGAAGGGCATAGGCTCCTCTGCGGTTACTTCCCTCTTGAACATCAAGAAGGCGTCACAAAACTCCGCACACACGCCGCAAAGGTTGCATCGCTCCTTATCTATCCTCAGTTTGTTTTTCTCCCAAGTCCCTGCCGCCTCTAAAACAAGCCCCCGCTCCAGCCAAAACGGCAAAATGTCACTCCTTCTGACTATTTTTAGCTTTATAGCCTCCCTCGGACACACGTTCTTGCAGAGCGCGCACGGCACGCACCGCTCGTTGACCTCAGGCTTCACGCTCACGCTCGGAAACTCGTTCAGCGAGCGTATGTTCTTTTCTTTAATTTCACCGTCCTCTGAGACCAAAATAAACATTTCAAAAGCTCTAAAGATGCAAAACGCCGCACACGCACCGCAAAACACGCATTTATCGTGCTCTATCATCACGGGCGGCGCATCGAAGCCCGCCACGATTTCCGGCACCGGTCCCAGCTCTAAAGCGTTTGCGGGACAAAGCTCAACGCAAAGACCGCAGCCGACGCACTTCTTGTAGTCATAAATTAACTTCCTTCGTGCCTCCTCCCCGTATTTCTGAGTGAGAATAAACTTCGTCTCCACCAAATCCAACTCCACAGAAACCTTCTCTTCGCCCATCCTCTAAGATTAGAGACGTGTAAATATAACTTAGTCGTTTGCGTGCGCAGCCTTACTTAAAATCTCATAAAGCCTCTCCAATAGTTCTTCATCTTGGGCTGCCGCCCGCAGCTTTGCAAGCCTCGCCGCAAGCTCGTCGTCGTGGATGCAGTCCTTTGCCCACCTCTCAAAGTCACCTCTTTCGAAATGCTCCCTTATGAACTTTTCTGGAACCCTGTTCCCCTTCAAAACCTTATACAAGCCTTTCAAGCTCCAAATTTTTTCCCCTCCTGGGAAGATGAAAGGGCGGTCTGCCGTTCGTATTTTCCTCCGCAAACATGCATCGAAATCGTGCAGTATGGAAAAAAACGCCACGAATGCGTCGTAAGGGTTGTCGAAATGCGAAAAGTAGCTGTGAACTTCACCAGAAGAGCCGCCGGCGGTGAACATGTAATAGAGGTGGTCGCTTATCCCAAAATACCTCCAAATTCTCAAAAGCTCCCCATCGTCAGCCTCCTTCACGAGCGGCTCAAGCCACTTCACGTATTCGTAGCACGCCCACTGCATGGTGTTCCCTATGAAGCAGCTCGTATCCTTCTCCACGTCCGCCCATGAAATCGTCTCCAAGTCCCGCACGTCCACATAGCCTATTGCCTCGCACTCCCTTATTACTTCCGAGGGCGTCGCAAACGCCATGCTTTCACGTTTCAAAACCTCCTCCGGCAGCTCTCTTAGAAACTCGAAAATGCCGGTGTCTTCCCAGTGGTGCTCTCCGAAAGTCTCGTAATCCATAAAGATGTTCACACATTGCCCCGGGGTCGCATCCAGCCACACCGCGTATTTTTCAGCGGTCAGCGGATACTCGCTCCAACTCTTCAGCGAAAAACGGAAGCCAATATCGTCCGTCAGCTGGTAATTTCGCAGCAGAACTTTAAGATTCTTGCAGTTCACAGGCTTGTAAATGTAATTCGGAGAACGTCCTTGCAGGATTTTAAAGGCGCCCTCCGTGAATATTCCGTCATAGCCCAGCGTCTCGACGAGCCTCGCAATCCTGTTGTTGTATAAAAACTCGGTATTCTCGAAAAACTTAGGCTCACGCCCGAAAACCTCTCGCATCAGTTCTTTATGCATGCGCACTTGCTCCTTAAACTCAGCAGGGTCTTCGTAGAGGCTCACCAGCGAGTGGAAATACGTCTGTTCGAGAATTTCAACGTCGTCACGCCTTGCAAGCTCCTTAAAAGAGTCGAGGACTCCCTCGTCGAACCGTAAGCACTGCTCCACGAAAATGCCAGAAATGCTGTATGCCACCTTGAAATCAAAATCGTCAAGAAGCTCCAAAATTATGTTGTTCGTCGGATAATAACACTTTCTCGCAACCTTCTCAAAAATCTCTCGGTCCTTCTCGCAGAAGAAATACTTTTCAAAAAGATTCGTATCGCCTGAAAACATCCTCTTTTTCCAAAAGAAGTCGCTCCTCAGTCTGTATGGCTGGTGTACCTCAAACGCAAGACATATGTATTTTACGTTCTCCTTTCCCCCCTCTCCAAACATCAGTTTTACATCAATCCGCTTTGCAAAAATACTTGTGCGTTGTCATCCCTTTATGACTCCTTCATAAATTTCCAGAGTGCGCTCCACGACTCTATCCCAGGTGAAATATTTTTCGACACGCTCTCTTCCGTTTTTACCCATCCTCCTTGCCCTTTCAGGGTCTGAGAGCACGACGTTTATGCCCCACGCGATGTCGGAAGGGTCTCTGCCGTCCACATGTATCCCGGTCTGCTCTTTGCCGCTCGGAACGACTTGGTCTCTGAAGCCGTTGACGCCACTGGCGCCGACGACCACGGGCTTAGCCATGGCCATCGCCTCGGTGCAGACTATGCCGAACGGCTCATAAACCGAGGGGAAAATGGCAACGTCGCATGCCGCATAATGCAAGAGTCTCTCCTCTTCAGACACGAATTCGAAACACGTCCGCACGGCATGCTCCACGCCCAAGCTTTTGACAAGATCGATAACGGCGTTCATAAGCTCGCCGGTGCCGAGAATCACGAGCTTTGCATCAGGATGCTCCTTCAGGACGTGTGGCATTGCTTGTATCAGGTTTATGACGCCTTTCACTGCCGTCAGCCGCCCCACGAAAAGAAGCATTTTGTCGTCGGGCGAAATCCCGTAACGCTCACGTAGCCGCAGCCCGTCTTCCTTAGAGAACCTCGCAGGAGCATATTTCTCGATGTCAACGCCGTTCCAGCACACGCTTATCTTCTCCGAGTCCCAGCCGTGTCGCACGAGGTCTTCCCGCATCGGGTAGCTCACCGTTATCACTTTATCAGCGGCTCTTGCGGCGGTCTCCTCCAAATGCGTCACAAACTTCGAGCCCTCGTCGAGCGCCCTTCCCCACTCTGTGGAGTGCACGTGGAAAACAAAGGGCAAGCCCGTGGCGTTCTTCGAGGCGATACCCGCGATTGCACTTAGCCAATCGTGCGCGCTTATTATGTCAAACCTGTAGCTTTCTTTCCTTATGAGGTCGTTCACGAATTTCGTAGCGCTCAGAAAGTTGTAAATGAGGACGTCATTGAAAAATTTTATCTGCCCGCCCCATTTTCGTAAGTCTTCTGTGACGAAGAGCGGCAAGATGTCAGAAGCATCCACAATCAACGGTCTGTGGACCTCCACACCTCTCATAATCTCTCGTGTTTTGAGACTCCCGTCGTTCATTGTAAACAGAGAGACGTCATGCCCTCGTTCCACAAACCTCGGGCAGACGTTTTCCGCATACGTCCCTAAACCGCCTACTATCCGCGGCGGATATTCCCAGACGAAGAAGCCTATTCTCATTCTTTGTCTCCTGTTGGTCTTCCGCCCGACTTGGCAATATCGCTCGCCGAAAGATTTGTATGCAACATGGTAAAGCAAATTAACGAAAGTTTAAAAACTTAATTAAAAAGTCTGGCTGAACTTCACACCTTTAGGGGGTGAGGAGTGCTTCTGCACCAGTTGTATGAGCGTGAAAAGGGAATTCGTGGTTTTTGCGAGGAAAGCGACGACTGCGCCGGACTTCCCACTGAACGACCTGCCGGGTAAAGGCGGAAGGATGGACCTCGTGGCGAGATGCATCTGTAACGCCCTTTGGATTAGTCATGACCTTCGACGGGACACGAGAATACACATCATCGCTTACGGGCGCCCGAACCCTCCGCTCTGCATAACCTTTGACGGCAGCACGCTCAGAAGAGTATCGCCCGACGAGAGGAACATCGCTTCTTGGATACGGAAGGCATTAAAGGCTGAGAGCGGCAGGAAAGCAAACCCCGGAATCACTGTGCAGAAGCGGGGTTTCCAAGAACTTGTAAAAGAGCTGGAGGCGGAGGGCAAGTTCTTTTACGTGATGCACGAGCGCGGCAGGAGCATAGATGACGTGGAAATCCACGAAAATCCCGTCTTCATCCTCGGCGACCACATCGGGCTCCCTAAGAAGGAGGAGAGCTTCGTAGAGAGATTCCCGCACGAGAAACTCTCACTCGGAAATATTTCGTATCTAACGTCGCAGTGCATCACCATCATCCATTACATCCTCGACAAAAAACTTCGAAGACCGCCGCCGCCGGCGGCGTTGAGCTGAGCAATCAGCCGTGGAAGTATTCGGAGGCGACGGCAGGCGAGCCGCAACGCTCCCACTCGTGGACTTCAACGCCCGGAATGCCGACGGCGTCCGCACGGCACTGGCGGCAGAGCCTGAACTGCGGCAGGTATTTCGAGGCTTTCTGCCTTACCTCTCTAAGCTCCTCGCATGTCGGCGGACGCCTGTCCTTGAACTCGTGCAACGGTATCAACGGAATCACGTTCATAAGAATTGCTCCAGCCTCTTTCACTCTTTTCGCAATTTCTTCTACCTCTTTGTCGTTAATTTCGGGGATGAGCACAGTATTGATTTTCACGAGCATGCCATTTTCAGTAGCGAGCCTCACGCCCTCATACTGCTTCTTGAGCAGGAGACGGACGCCCTCTACGCCTCTCAACGTCTCCCCTCCATAACGAACCCAGGCGTAAATTTTCGCAGCTGTCTCGGGGCTCACGGCATTAATCGTAACGGTTACCGTCCGCACCCCCAACTCGGAAAGCGCTCCCACCGTATCTGGGAGTAAAAGCCCATTGCTCGCCACGCAGAGAATCAGGTCTGGGAAACGTTCTCTCACCAAGCGGAACGCCTCGAAAGTCGCCTCGTTGAACAGCGGCTCTCCTGGTCCGGCGATGCCGACGACCCTAAGACCGTCGCCAAATTTTTTAGCGGCGTCTTCAACACGTTTTAACGCTTGTTCGGGCGTATCAATGCAGCCTGCAACGCCCGGTCGGTATTCGCACTTGTTCAGCGAGCGTGTGCAGAAGCGGCACTGGATGTTGCACTTCGGCGCCACCGGCAAGTGCACACGGGCAAACTTGAAATGCGCTCGCTCGCTGTAGCACGGGTGCACGCTCGTCAGGTGCGCAAACTTCGAGCCTACTTCCCCCCAACGCTCCTCCTTCAACCCTCTCACCTTTACTAACGACTTCTCTCGAAAATATTAAAAACCCTAAGACACGTGCTCTGCGTTGACTTCGCCGAGCTAACTTTGCTTTCGAAAGAGAAGAAGAGTTTGGTGCTGATGCCGTCAAAAAGTCATAACCCTTGCAAGGCGCAGTCGACGCGGCATCTATATGCCGCCACAGCTACGCCCGCTCCAGCGCCTGCTCTAAGTCCTCAGTAATGTCTTCGACGTTCTCAAGCCCTATAGAGAGCCGTATCAAGCCTTTAGTGATGCCGAAAGCTTCCTTATTTGGGAATCTGCGGTGCGTCATCGAATACGGATGCTCGATCAGCGTTTCCACAGTTCCAAGGCTCACCGCCAGCTTGCAAATCCTCACACTCTCAAGCACTCTTTGCGCTCGGCTCTCGTCGGCAAGCTCGAACGAGAGCATGCCGCCAAAACCGCTCATCTGGCGCTTAGCAAGTTCAAACTGCGGGAAGCTCTCCAAGCCCGGATAAAAGACCCTTTTGACCTTTGGGTGTTCCTCAAGGAACTTCGCGACGACCATCGCGTTCTTCTCGTGCCTCTCCATCCTTATTGCCAAGGTTTTCAAGCCTCTAATGATTAACCAAGCATTGAATGGGCTTATTGCGCCGCCGAAGTCTTTAAGCACACCCCTTCGCATTTTCGACACGAGCTCGGAGTCGCCGACGACTACGCCACCGAGGGCGTCGCCGTGCCCGCAGAGGTATTTCGTGGCGCTATGCACGACGACATCTGCTCCGAGCTCCAGAGGTCGCTGGAAATACGGCGTCATGAACGTGTTGTCTACCGCCACCAGCGTGTTTTCGTTCTTGTCCTTTACGACTTCTGCCACCGCCTTGATGTCAGAAAGCTTCATCGTCGGGTTTGTCGGTGTCTCCAAGAACACGAGCTTCGTGCTCTCACGGAGCGCCGCCTCCACGTTCTCAGCGTTGGAGGTATCCACGAAGGAAACCTCCACCCCTAACTCCCGCAGGAACTCAAAAAGCTCGTGCGTGCTCTCGTAGATGATGTCTGTCGAAATTATGTGGTCGCCGCCTTTTGCTGCCGAAAGCACCAACGCAGAAATCGCTGCCATCCCAGAAGCGAAAACGACGCTCGCTTTCCCCCCTTCCAAAGCCGCAACTTTCTTTTCCAAGAGGCTTTGCGTGGGGTTGCCAACCCTCGTGTAAGCGAATTTCTCGCCACGAGCTACGAGCTCTAAATCCGTCAGACGCTCGAACACAAAAGTCGTGCTCTGGTGCAGCGGCGCCGCCAAATCGTCTCTTTGCTCCTCGCCTACATGAATCGCTTTCGTGGAGAACCTCATGCTTGCCTATCCGTCGTGACTACACTTCAGGCTTTCGCTACGCCTCCAGCGCAGACGCAAGCTTGTAAGCACGCTCGTAGAGCGCCGCATAACGCTCTAAAAATTCCTTTGCCTCCCGGAGTGTAGCTTCCAGCTGCCATTTCACGTCCTCATCCTTTTCATCCTCGATAACCTCTTTTAAGCATTCAAGCTCAAGCTGCACGCACTCCACAAAGAACGGGCAGAACTTGCCGATGCACTCGCCCGGTGGCTTCACTTGCACGTGCTCTCGGCACATGCCATAGACATCTTTGACATATTCCTCAAGGAATGGCATGGAGACCCTATCGACGTTTTCGTGCAGCTCCTTGATGAGGTTTGCGAGGCTGCTGAGCCGCCACGGTCTTTTCAGGAACCACGTCCGCCAGCTCGTAATGCCTCTTCCTACGTAAAATACATTCTCAAACGCCTTATCCACATGCAGCGCCAGCTTCAGATAGCGGAAATCCCGCAGACCCAGCGCTAAAGCCGCCTCGCCCCAGAGCTCGTCGAGTGCTGGTGAGAAGAAGCTCCCCGCAACTCTTGAATCCTCAGTCACGACCTCCGCACCGCAGACGCAAAACCTCAAAAGCCTCCGCCGCTCAACCTCATGCCCGCAGATCGGGCAAACGACCACGTCCTTGTCTATTTCGTTCAATATCTCAGTAACGACCTCCAGTATGTGGGACCTATTGCCCTCGAGGATGGCTGTGCCGAAACCCTCCACCCAAACCTCCACGATGCAATTGCCTCTGTCCACTGGAACTACTTCTATAACGCAGCACTCTACGTCCCTGCTCGCACATAGCCCCTTTATCTCACTGGATAGCTCCTCCTCCTTTATCATCCTCTCTCTCCCTCCCCCAACGCATAAAAAACATCACAAGACTTAAAGCTTTTGCCATCGTAAGATTTAGTTGCGAATCTTCTTAATGCGCTGTTGTAAATCTTTTAATGCGCTGAAATTAAGCCTCTGTGTATACGTCCCCCGAGATTCGCCCTATATGCTTAGGTCTTACTTCGCCTACAAGCTCGACCCTGAAAAAGCTTGACTTATACCACGGCTCCTTAGGTTTTACCCTCATTATTTCCTGCTCTAATTTCATTTTCTCAAAGAATTCGAGGTGTTTTTTGTCGTAGGTGCTCAATATGTCTTTAATGCCTTCCAGCGGGTTTTCGATCCCGTGAGCATAGCTGCTGAAGTCTTTCAGGATATCTGTAATTACGAAATTCATGTCGAGCAAGAATTTTTCGAAGAGCTGCCACCTCGCCAGCGGAAGCTCGACCCTCGTCAAGCCGAAGAAGCCGGCGCCGTAAGGCTTCAGCGCCTCGGCGCACCGTGAGAGGAAAAGCTCGAAGCCCACTACGGTCTCAAGCGGGTCCGTCACGAAAACGTCAAAACCTCCCCGCATGCCTGTGGGGAGCCTCTCCCTGACGTCGTATTCCTCCGCCTCTAACGGAAAATTCTCGGCGGTGGCGACCTTGTTTATAAAATTAACAAGCCTCTCATCAATTTCAAGAACCAAAATCCGCTTTGCGAGACCCGTAGCGGCAATCGCCACGCTCATCAGGTCATCATCACCAACGACTATTATCTCCGAGTCGTTCAAGTCGCCACGGGCGTGCATGAATGCCACCCGCCTTATCACGTCATCCTCGAAGATTATGCCTTGGTCGTATTCGTATTTGTAGCCGCTACCGACCACGGGCAACGGTCTGCCCTTGACAAGCTCGCAATATTTCTTGTAAACGCTTTCAAAGCTTTTTATCGAGGTGCCGGTGCCTTTACAGCATTCGCAGCGCGTCTCCGCCGAAAACATCCGCTCCTCAGGGCGGGCTAACTCAAATATCCCCCCTCGCAACCTCACAACGCCTGCCGAAATCAAGGCATCTAAGCACTTCACCAGCTCGAAAATGCTCGTATCCACCCCGTTTATCAGCTCCCAGAAAGATTTTGCCCCGGATGACAACGACATCAACACCTGCTTGCGCACTCTGTTCATCCCTCACCACCAAACTTGAATTGTTCCTCAACATTAAGTAAAGAAGAGGGATGTCGTTCGGTAGCATCAACAAGGGCAGCAAGATATACGTAGAAACGTTCGGCTGCACGGCGAATCTCGGCGATGAGCGGAGGCTACGGGCGATGCTGCGCCGCAGCGGCTACAAGCTTGTGAGCGACGAGACACAGGCGGACATCGTCATCGTGAACACCTGCACCGTCGTGCGGCGAACCGAACTCAACGTCCTCCGCAGAATTAAAGAGCTACAAGAGCGTGGCAAGGAAGTAATCGTGGCGGGGTGTATGGCGGCGGCGCAGCCTGAGCTTTTAAAAACGCTCTTCGGCGACGTGAGGTTCATCACGCCCGCCGACGTTCAGCGCCTACCTCTTAACTTCGAGCTTGACGGCGTCATTGGTATCGTGAACATCGCTAACGGCTGCGTTGGCGACTGCGCCTACTGCATCGTGAAGCGTGCCCGCGGTAAGCTAAGAAGCTACGTGCCGCATGAAATTCTACGAGCGGTTGAGAACTTAGTGCAGCGTGGCGCAAAGGAAATCAGGCTCACCGCTCAGGATTGCAGCGCCTACGGGCTCGATTTTAACGCTCGTGGCGGCTGCGGTGGTAGTTATAACGACGGCGGGAGAGGGCTACCGTCGCTGCTTTCAGAGGTTGCGGCGGTAGCTGGCGACTTCAAGATACGAGTTGGCATGATGAATCCATTCACGCTGCTCGACATTCTTGACGAGACGCTTAACGCTTTCGAGCACGAGAAAATGTTCAAATTTTTCCACGTGCCCGTGCAATCGGGCTCCGACACCGTGCTGAAGGACATGCGTCGCCCTTACTCCGTTGAAGACTTCAAAGAAATAGCAAGAAGCATCCGCCGGAAGTTCAAGGACTGCGTGCTCTGCACCGACTTCATCATAGGATTCCCGACGGAAACCGAAGCGGACTTCCAACTCTCCTTAGAGCTTCTTAGGGAGTTGAAGCCTGAGAAGGTGAACATCACGAGGTTCTCGCCACGCCCCGGCACGGAGGCGGCGAAGCTTAAAGATTTACTTGAGAGAGAAAAAAAGCAGCGCTCGAGAATATTCGCCGAAACTTACCACAGAATAGCTCTGGAGAAGAATCAGGGGCTTGTAGGTGCCGTTAAGGAGGTTCTGGTAACTGAGGAGGGGGTGAAGGGCGGAGTAATTGCGAGGGACGCCGCCTACCGCACCGTCGTTTTGAAGGAGCGATTGCCGCTTGGCACGAGGCTGCCCGTGAGAATCGTGGAGGCACGAAGCACATACATCGTCGCAACGCCCGCCGCCTGACGACGCTACCGCATTAGCGGTGTGCTGAGGAAGGCGCCTGAGCATTATGCCAATTGAGCAGATTAACGCTCAAGCATGCCTTTCCGCTCGAAGTATTGAACGTAGCCAGCGACCATGACAGGAGCGAGTTGCTCGCTCAGCCACTCGGGTGCGAAGGGCAAATCCTCTTTAAACTCATCCACCAATCGTGCGGCGATGCGTTTGATGTTCTCGCCTGCGGAGAGCGCCTCTTGTATCAACGCCCCCCACCTTCTTATTTCCTCTATTCCCATGTCCAGCATCCTTTCCACATCCCTCGTCATGCCGAAATGGGAGAAAAACAAAGCACTCGCCTTTAATTCCCTCAACCGTCCGATGGACTCTATCGCAACGTCCATGTCGAACTCCGGCGGGGGCGTCGTCGGCTTTAAAATTCCCGCATCAGGATAATACACCCCAACGGCATCGCCCGTGAATATCCCGTTGCTCCTTTCATCATACAGGCAGATGTGGTGCGATGCATGACCCGGCGCGTATATGACCTTCAGGCGATGAGAGCCGACGTCTATCACGTCCCCATCATCCACGGGCACTACCCTTTCCGCGGCGACTGGGACGACTTTCTCCAGTCCGTATGCGTCCCTCATCTGCCCTAAAGCCTTCGAGGCGCTCCTTAGCAACCTCGAAGGGTCTATCAAATGCGGGGCGCCGACTTTATGCACAACAACCTTCGCATTCGGAAGCTCCTTAGCTAAAACGCCCGCACCTCCCGCATGGTCGAGGTGCACGTGGCTCACGACTATGTGGCGCACGTCGTCTCTGTGGAAGCCAAGCTGGGCGAGCCCCTCGAGAATCTTGCCCGCAGAAGTGGACAAGCCGCTCTCAACTAAGGTGACCGCCTCCCCCTCTACAACATATACCGAGCCGTATCGCCGTGTCCACATCTCCACATCTATCAAATACACACCCTTAGCTACCTTATACGTCTCCACCACGCTTCTACGTTTGCCGTAGTTCATTAAAAGCTTGTAGCTGAAAGTTGAATTCAGCCCCGCCTTGCGAGCTGCAGTGATGAGATTGCGGACGCCCACTCCTGCATAGCCGTTATTATTCAAACCGTAACGCCTCTATGGGTTTCAATCTTGAAGCCCGCCAAGCGGGGTAGAGTCCGCTGAACACGCTCGTCCCGACGCCGAAGGCGATGCCCACGAATACGTATGCGACGCTTGACGGCGTAAAGAGATAAGATGCCTTCCCCAGAATCCAGACGTCGATGAGGTAGCCGACGCCGAAGCCGAGCATTGCGCCTAAAACGCCGCCGACCGCCCCGAGAATAAGCGACTCGTAGAGAAACATGAGGAGGATGCCACGCCTCGACGTGCCAATTGCCCGCATCACGCCTATTTCCTTTGTCCGCTCCACAGTGGACATCATCATCACGTTCAGAATGCTGACGCCTGCAACGGCAAGCGAAATCGAGCCAATCCCGAGTAAAAAGACGGATACCATTCTAAAAAACTCTTTCAAGCTCTCTACAATCATTTTCATCTCCATTACCGACACCACTTCCTCCTTTTTGTTCAGCCTATTTTCTATTTCCTCTTTCACTGCCTCCACCTTATCAATGTCCTCAACCCGCACTATAACAAAATCATAACCCTCCGGCTCATACAACGTCGAAAAAAGCTTCTCCGAGATGATAATGGCATTGTCTGGATTTATGTCGAAGCCGATGCCTCTCTCTTTCAAGATGCCAACGATTCTCGGCTTTTGCTCCCGTATTATGATGCGCTCGCCCACCCTCAAATCGTATTCGGCAGCGAGCGAAGCCCCAACCACACAGTTCAGCGAACCATGCTTGAAAAACTGCCCGTCCGCAATATCCAAGAGCTTCGGGAGGTCCGTGGCACGCATCCCATAAATCATGACCGCTCCAGTCTCGCTGCCCAAGACCGCCCTATCCGCCTGTGAGTTCACAGGGATGGCATCTGCCACACGCTCTAAGGTTTTGAAGTTCTTTTCGGAAATCAGAGGCTCGCCGTGCGGGAAGACGACGAGCTCGTTCCCGACGAGGTATAATTGCTCAGTCACCGAGAGGCGAATGCTGTTGCCGAGTATGCCGAGCGCCGTAAGTGCGAGCACGCCAATCACGATACCGACGACTGCCAGCACCGACCTGAACTTGTGCCTTCCGAGATTCCGCCTCGCAAACTCAAAAAATATTGACATACTATCCAACAAGACGCCCGTCCACGAGCTTAAGCGTTCTTGCGGTGTAGCTTGCGACTAACGGGTCGTGCGTCACCACGATTATCGTCCTTCCACGCTCGTTCAGCATCTTCAGGAGTTCCATGATGCTCTTACTGGTTTTAGAGTCGAGGTTGCCGGTGGGCTCGTCCGCGAGTATGATATCGGGGTCGTTTGCGAGCGCCCTCGCAATCGCAACTCGCTGTTGCTCGCCGCCGCTGAGCTCCGACGGCTTGTGCTCGCCGAGCCCCTCGTCCAACCCGACCGCTCGTAATAGCTGTTTGCCTCGCTCTTTCGCTTCTCGCTCCCGCATACCTCGCAGGAGCATTGGGAACTCTACGTTCTCCAGCGCGGTGAGCGTAGGTATAAGGTTGAAGTGCTGGAACACGAAGCCCATGCGTTCGAGGCGAAGCCTCGTCAGCTCATCGTCGCTCAACCCGCTTACTCTCGCACCGCCGATAAAAACCTCGCCGCTCGTCGGCGTGTCCAAGCAGCCGATGATGTTAAGGAGCGTTGACTTCCCAGAGCCCGACGGACCCATGATGGAAACAAAATCGCCAGCTCCTACGCTCATGCTCACGTCGTCAAGCGCCTTCACGCTCCCTCTTGGCAACTCGTAAACCTTCGTCACCTCTACAAGCCTGACGACTTCCATCCCTCCTAGTTCGTATCATCATTTTAAGTCCGATGCCAAAAAGGAGAGAAGCGCCGAAGTCGAAATATTTAGGTGAGCTGCTGTTGTCTTACGGACTGGGGCTGCAAGGTTGTGCTTGATTCGATTCCCAGCGATACGCAAATACGGCTTCGGGTAAAGGAGGGGGTTCCAGAAGGGACTATTGCTACAGTTGTCTTGACAAACATAACGAATCCGCAAGAGCCCGGCGTGTATAACATAGAGTTTACCGGCGTGGATAAGAACAGCAAGAATATAGCAGGCGAGTCGCAGCCGTTCGAGCTAAGCGGACCGAGCTACACTGCGACGGCGCTCGGCACAATAACAGGGAACTTAGTCCACATGGCGGACGTGTTCGTGGATGCCCTCGCAGCGACGAGCGTGCCGGCAGACCTCGCCGAAATAATGACAGTGCTCGTGGACATCGTCGAGGACTTCGTCAAAGCGATTTCGTAATAATGGCGGCGAGCTGAGTTGACAAAAACTTTTAACCCCCCCCCCTTTTTTGTTGCGAAGAGAATGTGATTCCCGGTTTTTTGGTGGTGGTCCAGCGTAATGTTGCGGTGGCGGCATTGAAAGTTTAGCATCGCTCTATACGGGGATGCACTCGTAAGGCGTTTCACCGTGGCGTAGGTTTACGATGATGAGAGCGATGAAGTTTCGGCGTCGAGGTCTTCCCCACGTGCTGCTCGCCGCCGGTTACTGACACCCCCGTGGCTTTATTTACTTTTATGATGAATTAAAATGGGAGAAAATGAGCACGGAGTTGAAGCGGCAGCTCTTCGAATTGCTGGAGCGCGACCGAGAATTCCGACTTTCAGTAGCCGGGCTGCTCGGCTATCGGGACATCTTAGAACGCCTCGAGACGCACGACCGGAAGTTCAATGAGATTCTGCAGAGGCTGGAGGAGCTCGGTCGCCGCTCCGCCGAGCACGACCGCAAATTCAACGAGATTTTAGAGCGGCTCGACCGGCACGAGGCGCACCTCATCGAGCACGACCGCAAATTCAACGAGATTTTAGAGCGGCTCGACCGGCACGAGGCGCACCT
>Ga0164311_10000532_pt1 | contig 16957 bp, 16 predicted proteins | sample GuaBasSedimGuay2_FD_121796 | JGI IMG/M metagenome (GOLD analysis project Ga0164311, IMG submission 121796) | Subseafloor sediment microbial communities from Guaymas Basin, Gulf of California, Mexico - Guay2, Core 4569-9, 9-12 cm | ecosystem: Environmental > Aquatic > Marine > Hydrothermal vents... | reverse complement strand
GCGAATATTCCTTGGGACGCAATCGGAATTTCTGGCTCCCTTATGGTTGGCTTACATACGCCTAACTCGGATATTGACTTACTTGTTTATGGTTCTGATAACTGCAGAAAAGTCTATTCGGCCATTAAAAATCTATTGGAGGATTCTTCCTGTCCTTTGAAGCCTTACTCTTTGGATGAGCTTAGACGGCTGTTCGATTTTCGTTCGAAGGACACGTTAATGAGCTTCGAAGACTTTGCACGAGTTGAATCAAGAAAGATTTTGCAGGGAAAATTCATGCAGACAGACTACTACATTCGCTTTGTGAAGGACTGGAACGAAATTGAAGAAAAATATGGTGACGTTCGCTACAAGAATTTTGGTTATGGAAAAATTGAAGCTATAGTCAAGGATGATTCAGAATCAATCTTCACACCATGCACGTACAAAATAGAAAATGTAAAAGTTCTTGAAGGCCCAAAAGTCGAACCAATAATGGAAGTTGCATCTTTCCGCGGAAGATTCTGCGAACAAGTGAAAAAAGGCGAAAAAATAGTTGCTCAGGGAAAAATTGAACAAGTAACCAAAAAGGATGGAACAATGTATTATCGGCTACTAATAGGAAACAAGCCTACAGACTATTTAATTCCAAAACTTTAAGCGTCTGTTCATAGTAATGGGGACCATAAGTTAGAGTTATTTGATGAAAAACCTTGTTTTTCATTTCAACCCTTTCTAAATTTCCTTCAACATAAACGATTTCATCCTTCCACGCCTGCATCCTAAACTCTTCAACATAGGAAATTATCCGCCTTATATCATCGGCTTTTGGGCCTTCAAGAATTTCCAGAATCTCAATTGGATAAATTGAAGGCATAAATGCGTTTTCTTTATCGTCCAAAACTCTTGCCACAGCTCTAACCCAGCCTTCATGAACTATTCTACGCGTTTCTTCATATTCGTTATAGATTTCGTCCCATTCCTTTACCGGTTCAAATTCAACCTTAACCTTTCGTCCAGCAACCTCAGAGTCAAAAATGCCATAGATAAGCTTTCTACGCTGATGCCACAAAAATTCCTTAACAGAATAATTTTTAAACCGCCAACGCTTTCCTTCAAGAACCTTTTCATCCTCAAATTCATTTTTAAGCGAGAAATCAGCTTCTTCGTAAACATCTTTTAAAGTTTCGCGGAGCTTTTCTAAGTTTTTTCTTCCATAAACTATTAAATCCAAATCTGAATGTTCCGGATGATAGAAATCATGAAGTAGGGAGCCGAAAACGCCGAAATTTCTTGTTGAAAGTCCCGAAATTGATGTTACTAGACTCATCAAGTCTTGAAGCGATAAAAGAAGCTTGTCCAAAGGCTCTTTTGCTAGTATTTTCTGCAATTTTTCCTCAGGCCTCCTAACTTCAGCTATAAGCTCCCTTCTAACTCCAACAAGTTTCTCCCCTAGAGGCTTATAGAACAAAGTGTACTCCGGAAAATTCTTCAAAACAAACTTTAATCCTCCATCTGCATAAAATTTGTAGAAAAACTTTGACCTGTGTTTTCTCGGCGCTCTTGGATCTTCAGAGCGATAAATATCAGCAGGGGCATATTCAACATCGCAGATGTATCCTTCTGGCGGATGAAAATAGCCATAAACGCGAAAAATTATCCCTTCCTTAGTTATTATTGCGTCTCTATCTCTCAGTTTCAAATTTCACTCACTTTCTCCTTTTCTTTTCTCAGCTAAAATCTCAAAAATTTTCTTTAAGTCATTATCTTCTATTCTGTCCGCTACATTTCTCCAGAAAACTTCCAATTTTTCTCTGCTGTAACCTTCTTTCTCATATTCTAATGCTTGAAATATCATTTCCAGCTGATCGATTTGCCTCGCAATTTTTGCCTCTAAGGTTTCTTGTTCTTCAAATTCAAGCCAAATCGAAAAGTATTTTTGACCAACATTTTTGGGTAACTTTTCAAAAATTTTCTTTGCAGCCTCAAAATTTCTTTTTTTAACTTCATGCTCGCCGATTTCCCTTTTTGCAAAATAATCATAGTCGCCGGTCAATGCTTCATGAATATCATGCAACAAAAGCATTTGTATGAGTTTTTTCGTATCAAGCCCCTTTAGGTCGGCTATTAGCATGGCGATTAATGCGCTTCTATATGAATGGTCAGCCACAGACTCTGGATTTTCTATTCCAACCCAACTTATCCATCCTGAGCGCTTAACCCTTTTTAGAAGGCCAGCATTTTGCAGGAAATCCACTATTCCTTCATGCATACTTTTCACCTAAGGGCCAAATATATTCTCTTTCCATTTTTCCAGTTCCAACAACAACTTGATAGTAAACCTTTCCGCTTTCAACGTTTTCTACTTTTTCCAGCATTCCAGAAACTTCTATTCTTTGACCCTTTTTAGCTACATTTCTATATGCACCTATCATTGAAACGACTTGGCTGGGAACCTCTTCAATATAGGATTCGTTATTTAGAGGAAAATAATCCCCTATCTTGTAGATTGCCGGCCTAAACATTGCCTCTTCGTCATCTAGGACTTCGCACTGAAATTTTACCGGCTTTATGGCTTCGTATCTATTTTCGCCATACCTAGCTTTTATTTCTCCAACTTTTCTAACAGCATTATAAACAAAAACTGTTCCTTTGAATCGTCCCCGATACTTCCTTATCCTATCAAGCTTAGTGGTAAAAACATAGCTTATTTCCCCCTCTTTAACCAATTTTTGGACGGCCTTTTCGACTTTCCTAAAGTTTTTGCTTCCATAAACAACAAAATCTATATCGGAGCTTTTTGAATGCATTTTTAGGGCTATTGAACCGTGAATTCCGAAATCTTCGAAGTCAACCTTAGCTTCGGCGGAAATTATCGAGATAAGTTCTAGAGCAAGCTTTTCTAGTTCATCTTTTCTTGGCGATAATGCAAGTTTCTGCAAGCAAATTTGGGGGACATAAACTTCTTCTATGCGATTGAATGGAATGCTTATGATCTCTTTCATTCTGTAAGGGCAAAAGTAAATGTAATTGCTAAAATGCTTTCGCAATGATTCCACTAAAAGCTGATAATTCTTGGCTGTGTAAAGTTTTTCAGCTCTACGCAGCCTTTTTTCTTTAAAATTCCACTTCTTTTCTAAGTATCTTAACGGAAAGAGGTCAGCATATTCTAGTGGAATGTACTTGAGAAACGCCATAACTCTATTGGGCGGATGTTCATATCCAAAAACGTAGAATATGAATCCGTCTTTCGAAATTACGGCGTCTCCGTCTCTGGGTTTCCATTCTTCCATTTCGCTCACACATTATCTAGTTTAGGAAAGTAAATATTTGACTTGGCTATAAAAATTGACTTCACAAGGCGATTGAGCTGTGGAGCGAGGTTTCCTCGATAGAGACTTCATCGAAACAGTTGAAGGTTTCATGTTCTGCGTAGTGGGCCCTTTCCATCCAAGGGACAGAGTAATAGCCTATCTTAAGTATGTACCATCAAAAGACGGCCTTTGGGCGAGAAAAGGGCAAAACTTCAGCAGAATAATGAAGGCCTACACTATCCCAAATTTGCTTGAAACCTTCAAGATAATCGAAAAGAAGCATCCACAATATCTTTTCTACTCGCCCTACTATAACATCAAAATGACTGGTGTACCGTTAAATTCCATCCTTAAACATTACAAGCCGGAGGAAAAACTTGATAAGCTACTTAAAAATGGAAAGTTAGACGCTCTTCAACAAAAAGTTGTAGAATTTGTGAGAATTCTTTCGGAAGAAAGTGGAGTTCCATCAAAATCCTTCGGAGTTACAGGCTCCATTCTTCTTGGTATTCATGATATTAACTTTTCCGATATAGATTTAACCGTCTATGGAGTGAAGGAGAGCTGGAGACTTAAAGAGGTAATGAATGAAATTTACAGTCTAAATTCTGATATTTCTAGATTTGAAGGAGAAGCCCTAAAGGCATGGTGTAAAAGCAAGGTTGACAAACATCCGCTGGATTTGGATGACGCGCTTAAAATTTATTCCAAGAAGTGGAATATCGGTGTTTTTCAAGGAACAGCATTTTCCATTCATCCAGTAAAGACGCGGAAGGAACTGAACGAGGAGTATGGAGATAAAACCTTCTATTCAAGAGGCTTTGTAACAGTCAAAGCTAAAGTTGAAGATTGCTCCGACTCGATATTTCTGCCAGCCGTCTACAAAATAAGCGGAACAAGAATTTTGGAAGGCCCAAAAGTTAATTCGCTTCTTGAAATTGTTTCATACGAAAGCCTTTATGACAGCCTTGCCGAGAATGGAGAAGAAATAGTTGTAAGAGGAAAACTTGAACTGGTCAAGGATAATAAAAACTCTAGGGAATACTATCGAGTTTTGGTGGGTTCTCCTGAAGGGAAGGGGGAAGAGTTTATAAAGCCAGCTTAAAGCTCAAGAACTTCTTTTAAATATGCCTTGTAGGGTCCAAGTCTTCCGCCGTAATTCCCCGCCGAAATTTTTACGACTCCTGGAACCTTTACGGCTGCTTTTATTCCTTCCGCCATGGCTTGCTTTACTGCTTCCAAGTTTAAGCCATTAATCACTATTTCATAGACACTTTTCACGTTTTCCGGAACCTTAGATTCTGAAATAAGCTTTCGTAGAACCGGGCAATATGGATGGTTTGTTGAGGCCTTAAGCTTATACTTTAACGAGCCTGCCTTAGAGCCTGCCCTACAAACTCCTCCTGGAAATGGAAGAATCACCTCTTTTACCTTATCTTTAATGGCTTTAACTGCCTCTTCTGCAGCCTTTAATCCGGAACTTTTATTTTCTGCAAGTATAAGGAAATTTCCGCCAGCAATTGCTTGCATTACGCCGAAGGTGTCCTCTACTATGAAGACACCTTCCATCACCGGGATTTTCCAAACTTTCCGGTCGCCAACTACGCTTTTACGTTGAAAACCGTCTCCAAAAAATCGTAGGCTTCTTCCAACCTTAAGCTTCCTCTTTGCCTCTGGAAGCCCATCGAAAGCAGCCGTTGTTGGGCAAGTCATTATACATTGACCTATACGTAAAACCATCTGATTTTTCAAATCTCCCCTTGTTCTGTGGTAAATTTGGATTAATGCGCCTATTCTTCCATCCGGAGTTTCCTCAGAGGGGACTATGCCTTCTACACCGGCTTCGGCGGGAGACATTATAATTGATGAAGCAAATCCTGTTGCAACTTGAGCGGCTGTTAAAGCCCATTTCTCGCTATCCGCCGTTATCAGTACGCGGCCAGCCCACATAGGAAACATTTCGGCAAAAGTATCGTCAATTTTTACGGGGACATTTCTTCCCTCAACATAGTAGTCAAACTCGCTCATTTCGCTCGCTTCCCATTAATCTTGTTCTATTATGTCTTTAACGTATTCAAATCTCGCCTTTAAAAGTTATTCGTTCTCATAAAAGAAGCGTCCAAATGCTCCTTTTTTAGTTTTGTTCATAATTCTATATTTCTTTTTTGCCGGGTTCTCTGACACCAAAAACTATGATACAACTTACGACTATCCCTAAGATAACAGCCCAAACAAATGGAGCTGCCGGATTTACTTCATATAGGTATCCGCCCAAGGCTGAAGCGGGAATGGTTGCGAGTACATTTAATGTTCCAATTGTTCCCATGACTCTTCCTCTTTTTTCGCGCGGTATCATATCTGCCTGCAATGCGTTGTAAGCTGGGTTTATTAAAGCTCCGCCGAGAGCGAACATTGTGTATGATAGGAGTAATTGTGGAAAGTTTCTGCAGAAAATGAACAAAATACTTGAAGGAGTGAATATCAAGTAGCCGACTAAGATTGAGTTTTTTCTTCCAATTTTGTCAACAATTTTTCCAAGAGGTAATCCGAAGACGAGAGTTGTAAATATCCATATGGCGTTTACGATTCCCCATTCTATGTCATTAACCTTTATAACATCGAAAACGTAGAGCGAAGTGAAATTGCGGAACATAGGCTCTTCAAACGCGCTTACAAGCAAAGCCACAGTTAAAAACTTCAAACTTTTAGACATAGAATTCCAAGCCTCTTTTATGGCAATCAAAGATTCTTTAAAAACTCCTTTCAGCTCTTCAAACCTAATTTTTTCATGTTTAGGAAGGGTCTCCTTGAGGAAAAGAAATCTAATAATTGCTGCAGTGAGCATGCAAAGGAAAACTATGAAATAGACGAGACGCATTCCCGAAACTAGCCCATAATATTCCACCAAGTATCCGGCGATTGCTGGCGCGAATATCGCGGGGATGTTGGGTATGACATTTGAAGCCGCATATCCCAACCCACGTTTCTCAGGTGGAATGGAATCTGCATGTATTGCTTCAAGGGCTGGCTGATAGATTAAGCATAGATTGGAAATTAGCATTCCTAGAAGTATGAATCTCCAATCGGGAGCAAACGTGTAGAAAAGGTAGGATATGGCTATGCCGAAAGTCATTGTTACAATTATCTGTTTCCTACCATACTTATCGGCGATATAAGCTCCAAAAATGCGTACCAAACTTAAAACGGCTACTCCAGCAGAGTTCATTAATCCTATAACAAATGGTGATGCTCCCAGCGCCCTTATATATGGAGACTCAAATAGAGAGGTCATTGAAAATGTAAAATCCATAAATATCCAGCTAACAATAAGCGTAAGCAGATTTCCCTTTATAAATGAAAATTCGCTTAAGAGTTTGCTGAAAGCTCTTTTCAGCATTTTTTCAGTTATCACCATTCGAAGTTTTGGCTGATGCTTCCCAACCTATTTATTGTTCTCATTTTTAGCTATTTTGTAGAAGTCAAGATGGCATTGATGCGCTGTGAAATCTTTATTAGCGCCTTCTTATTAATACGACTTTAATTCGTATTGGTGGTTTCCTTGAAAAGAGTCAAAATAGGGGTTATTAAGTGTGGCAACATTGGCTCTGCTCCCCTGTTTGAACTTCTTCTAGATGAACTTGCCGATAGAGAAGATATAGCTATACGAACTGTAACCACTGGACCGAAGATGATTGCAGAGGCAGTTGAAGACGCCCTAACAAGAATATACGATTTCAATCCGGACCTTTTAGTGTTTATATCGCCGAATCCAGCTGTGCAAGGGCCTAGAAGAGCCAGAAAGATTCTTTCAGAAAAAGCCATCCCGTGCATTTTTATATCTGATGCGCCCGGAAAACGGTTAAAGGAAGAGTTTGAAAAACATGGGTTCGGATACATTGTTGTTATGGGCGACCCGCTTATTGGAGCTCGCAGAGAATTTTTAGATCCAACGGAGATGGCCATTTTCAATTCCAATATTATTAAGGTGCTGGCAATTACTGGAGTCTATAAGATTATTCTGCAAGAAGTCGACAGGGTTATACATGAGCTTAAGCAGAATATAACGCCGAAACTGCCTAGACTTGTAATTGATGTGGATGATATTAGAGATAAATCTGATTTTAGAAACCCCTATGCCAAGGCTAAGGCTATGGCCGCATATGAACTAACCAAAAAAGTTGCGGAAATTAATACAAAAGCTTGCTTTATAGAAAGGGAAAGAGAGAAATATGTTCCGCTTGTTGCTTGCGCCCATGAAATTGCTCAGGTAGCCGCGAAACTTGCTGAAGAGGCTAGAGAAATTGAGAAATACTCTGATACTCTGGTTAGAAGACCGCACTCTAAGGATGGTAAGCCGAAAATTAAAGAGAAATTAATGGAAAAACCTGTCTTTGACGAGGAGACTTATCAAAGCTGGTTTGAGTGACTCCCGGTTAATCGTATATACCTTATTACTAGATATATATGGTATTTCGAATAAGTATATATCTAACGCTCTTAGACTATAGCTTGTGATAAAAATGAAGAGCCTTGAGATAACTCCGCTGGAAGGGAAGCGGCTAAGAGTAATCATAGTTGAAAAAGAATACAGCGAACCTTTCCAGCTTAAAGAAACTCAAAGCAAGGAAGCTGAAAAACTTTCTCCAATATTTAAGCCATCCATAGCGTTCTGTAACTTCATTGAACGTCTCATCGACGAAATCAGGCCAGATTTTGCTACTGAGGAACTAGGAAATCGTTCAATTAAAGAATTCACAGAGAACAATGATATTGCAAAAGTTTTCCATGAAAAGAAAGTTCCATTCTTTCCGGTGGACATTGATGAAAACGCTAAGGGCTATTTACTTTCAAGCATTGATGAAAAGGAAGAACTCCTCAACAGCATACTGAAGCGATTAGAAGAGCTGCAACCAGAAGAAAACAGCTATGAAAAGGAGTATCTAACGGCGTATGCCCAATGCCTTCAGCAAGAAATCGAGGAAATGAAGCGTGAAATAAAGTTTTCAATTCGTGAAAGATGGATTACAATGGGAATCTTAGATAAGGCTAGAGAAATCGATAAAGAAGACATAGTCTGCATTCACATATCGAGTCCTGAGCACGTTAATGGAGTAAAAAATTTGCTAGAATCAGTTGATGTTGAAGTAGAAACAATTCGACCGGAGAAAAAACTTGTAATTACCAAAGTAAACAAAAAATTTGCTGACCTTGAAGATTTATTAGAATCATCCAAAATTCAAGTTAAACCAATTATAAAGAAAAGCTCGGAAAATCAGCCCTACATACTATTCTTCCTGGACACAGACGAGCGAGCAAGTCCCTTCGACATCTGCATGGCCTACGACGCAGGGTTCAATGTTGTGGTTCCCTATGAGAACGTAGCGCCTGAAGATGTAAGAAGAATAGTACAGGACGCCATTTTCTCCAGAGACCCAAAGGGAATCAAACGCACATGTTTCTTCATAGGTGGAAAAAACATGGAAAAAGCCGAAGAAGTGCTAGAAATCGCAAGAAAAACAATGTTTCCGCCGTTTCAAACAAACATAATAATTGACCCAGGAGGAGCCTACACGACAGCAGCCGCCATGGTAGCAAAAGTTGAAAATGCATTAGAGAAGCACAATTTAGGAGAATTAAGCACAAAAACATGTGCAATATTTGGCACTGGAGCCGTTGGAAGAGTTGCAGCTATTCTGCTCGCCAGACTTGGATGCAACGTTATGATAGTTAGTATTAATCCAAAACGAGCAGATGGAGAAGAGTATGTTCAAAAGCTTTCGAACCTATTCCGCGAAAAATACGGTGTAGATGTTGAAGGCGTATTTGCACCTACTCCCGAGAAGAAACTGGAGGTTCTGGAAAAGGCCGATGTAATATTCTGTGCTCCTAAGGCTGGAGTACAGGTGATAACTAAAGATATGCTAGAGAAAGTTAAGTTGGTGAAGGTAATAGCTGACGTGAATGCTGTTCCACCGCTTGGAGTTGAAGGAATGAAACTTGACGATGACATGCGGGAGATAGCTCCCGGAATCTTCGGCATAGGCGCATTGACCATTGGCAAACTAAAGCATAAACTAGAGAAAGAAATCCTCAGAGAAGCACGGTTAAACAATAAAGGTGAAGTCTATAACTATAACTATGCAATTCAACTGGCAAGAAGAATTCTAAGAGAAAAAGTTTTAGCCAGCAAACTCGCCGTAACTTTAAGCTATCCTAAAAAGAAGGAGAAACCCTAGAAAATTAAGACGGCTTATAGAAGCGGTCAATAGCTATTTCCGCAATGTCAGCCGCAAATCCTGCGATGCGCAGTATGGAATCCCGAATTGAACAGCATGCACAGATTACTGCCGTACTTTTCTCTTTAAGAAATGCCAATGCGGCTATCTCTTGATCCAGCTTTTCCAACTCAACTTCGCTTTCTATAACTTCTTCAGACGTCTTTACGTCTTTTGAGAGTAGAGAGTTTACCGCCTTTTCATAAAGCTCTAAAGCGGTGGTGCCTGCCAAATACAGTTTATCTAAAATTTGTTCAGAGATTTTCTTCCCTTTTCCATGAAGTAATATGATGCTTTTAGCTATATTGGCCGCTTGATCCGCAATTTGCTCGATTCGATGAATGAATGTTTGGAAGTCGAGACAGTCTAAGGCGTCTAATTTAAGTTGGTTCGCCAATGTAGGGTTAGTTGCTGCCTTGCGTACTAGACGGAGAAGGAGAAACGAAAAATTGTCAACTTCATCGTCAAGAGTATAAACCGTCTTCGCGAGTTCTACATCATTGTTTTTCAGGGCCAATAAAACGTCTTTGCACATGGAACTGGACAAGGCATACATTCTTTTAATTCCAGTTTCGATTGAAGCCTTTGATTCGTCAACCAATGTTGTAATTCGCATTTGCTTGGCATCGGCTTCCATAATTCTCATGTAAAGCTTCTTAACTGCATCGCGTATTGCTTTTTGTTGAGTTGCTCTAAAAAATTTGCTGGAAACAAGTTTAATGTCGGAATAGCCATTCAAATAGCAAGCAATGATACTGCGGATCACATGTAAGAGCTTATCGTCCTCACCTACATGGAGTGTTATTTTCTCCACTTCCTCTTCCTTTTTCGCGCCTGGGAAAATAACTAAGGAGCGGTCGCGGTTCATAGCCACAGAGACGACATCTCCCTGCTTTAACTCATTTAACTGCACCCAGTATTTAGGCAGAGAAATCACAAGCGAAGAGCGGCCAAGGGACATTATTTTCCTCTGTTCCATACAATATCCTCTCCAGCGTATTTATATCGCATATAAAGTATATACATCAAACGAATAACTCTTACGCGAAGTTAAGTTGCCAATTGCACAGAAGATAAGATTAATTAGTTGAAATCTATGTATGTTAGGCTTCAAGATTAAATTTGAAATTTCGCGAAGGGAAAACATAACTCATCAGGGTGAAGAAATGGTAGAAAAACCAAAATTGAAAGTTACCCTCTTAACTGGCCGTACAATAGAGCAAGGTGTAGGCAAAGAAAAAGGAAAGATGTCCAAAGATTACATTGAAAACGTTTCAGTATGCTATATGGATCCGGAAGACATGAAAAAACTTGGAATAAAGGATAAAACAAACATTCTTGTCTCAACCAAGTATGGCTCAATTGTAGTTAGAGCTTTAAAATCGAAACGGGCTCCACATCCAGGAAAAATTTTCATTCCTTACGGGCCTTGGGCGAACGCTGTCACCGATCCAGAAACTCATGGAATTGGAATGCCGTCTTTAAAGGGGATACCCGCAGAAATTGAGCCCGCGCCGAATAAACCAGTTTTAAGCTTAGGAGAACTTCTTAAACAACAATTTAGGAAGGGATGAAGCTTTGGTTGTTGTTAAGGCGGTTACATGTCCAGTTTGCGGAAGCTTATGTGACGATATAGAATTAACTATAGAAGACAATCGTGTAATTAAAGTTAAAAATGGCTGTGCGATGTGTGAGGCGAAGTTTCTTGGCTATAACGGTGAACATAGAATATTAAAGCCTTTGATTAGGAAAAACGGAGAATTTGTCGAGTCTTCAATGGATGAGGCCATCAGAAAGGCTGCTGAAATACTGGCTGAAGCCAATTATCCAGTGCTTTATGGCTGGAGTTCAACAAGTTGTGAGGCAATCCGCGTAGGCTTAGAACTCGCCGAGGAAATAGGCGGAGTAATAGATAACACAGCAACCGTTTGCCACGGCCCCTCAATCCTAAGCATTCAGGAAGTTGGAATTCCCTCATGCACTCTGGGCCAGATTAGACATAGAGCCGACCTTATAATATACTGGGGAAGCAATCCGTGGAGCGCCCACCCACGCCACCTAGAAAGATACACAAACTTTTCGGAAGGAAGATTTCAGAAAAGCGCTTGGAGAGGCTACATTGCGAAAATAAGAGCATTAATTGGTAAGAAGAAACTTGAAAGGGCATTTAAAAGAATATTCTTTAAACGGGAGATTTCTGCTCCGCCTCATCTTAGGAGGGAGCCTCCGCCAACTCTTCATAAGGAGGAGAGAAAGCTCATAGTCATCGATGTACGGAAGACTAAAACCGCTGAAATGGCCGATTACTTCATTCAAGTCGAACCGAACAAGGACTATGAACTATTACAAGCTTTTAGAGCCTTAGTTAGGGATCAGGAGCTTGACGTCGACGAGGTTGCTGGCGTACCCGTTGAGTATTTGGAGGAAGTTGCCGATGTCATGGTTAATTGCAATTTTGGCGCGCTCTTCTTTGGGCTTGGACTAACAATGAGCAGTGGAAAGCTGAGAAATATAGATGCCGCACTCTCGCTGATTAGGGACTTGAACGCGAGGACAAAATTTGTCATAATGCCCATGCGAGGTCACTTCAACGTAACTGGCGCAAACACTGTCTTTACATGGCAAACAGGCTATCCATACGCCGTAGACTTTTCGCTTGGCTATCCACGCTATAATCCAGGAGAAACATCCGTTGTTGATGTTCTTCTCCGCGGAGAGTCAGACGCTGCACTTGTAGTTGCTTCCGACCCAGTTGCAAACTTCCCGCGAAAGGCTGTTGAACATTTAGTTAGTAATCCGCTCATTGTCATTGACCCCCACATGAATGCAACGGCCCAGATGGCTGACATAATCTTTCCATCCGCCTTTGTAGGCATAGAAACTTCTGGAACAGCCTACCGCATGGATCATGTTCCTCTTCCACTCAAGAAGGTGGTTGAACCTCCTAACGGCATACTTTCAGATGAGGAAATACTGAGGAGAATTCTCCGTGAAGTTAGAAGAATTAAAGGAGAAAAGGCTGGTTGAGGCGATAAATATGGAGCTTTTAATAAAAAACGGTTTTGTTTATGACCCAATCAACGAGATTAACTGCGAGAAAATGGACATCGCGGTTAGGGACGGAAAGATTGTTGAAAGTGTTAATGAACGCAAGGCCAAAATCATCGATGCTTCTGGCATGATCGTTATGCCCGGCGGCGTTGACATTCATTGTCACATTGCAGGCTCGGAAGTTAATACGGGTAGACTTTTGAGGCCTGAAGATCATTTTAGGGATTTTGAACGCAAAACAGCTATAACCCGCTCCGGAGTCGGCTATTCCATTCCATCGACATTCACAACTGGCTACCGTTATGCAAGAATGGGCTACACATGTATCATGAACCCCTCTATGCCTCCGCTTGAGGCAAAACATACGCATGAGGAACTGAGCGATACACCAATGGTCGATAAGGCAACCTATCCGCTTCTAGGAGACTGGTGGTTTGTTCTTGAATACCTAAAAGAGAATCAAATTGAAGAATGCGCCAAACATGTTGCATGGATGATATCTTCAACGAAAGGTTATGCAATAAAAATTGTTAATCCCGGCGGACTTGAGGCTTGGGGGTTCGGCCGAAACGTCCGAAGCCTAGATGATCAAGTTCCATACTTCAATATTACGCCACGAGACATATTACGTGGCCTATGCAAGGTGAATAAGCTTCTAAACTTGCCACATACAATTCACGTTCATACAAACAATCTTGGGATACCTGGAAATTACGCTACAACGTTGGAAACCATGAAATGCGTTGAAGATTTGGCTCAAGAGGGAAAACCAGCAATTCATATAACCCATTGTCAATTTAGCGCGTTTAAAGGCGAAGACTGGAAGACTATGGAATCGGGCGCGGCTGAAATCGCCAAATATGTAAATGCTCATGAGCACGTAACTTTGGATATGGGTCAAGTTGTATTTACAGATACAACCACAATGACAGCTGACGGCCCATTTCAATATACACTTTATGAGCTTAGCGGAAACAAGTGGGTAAACCATGACGTTGAAACCGAAACAAGCGCAGGAATAGTCCCATTCCACTATAGACGGAAAAGCTATGTGCACGCTATTCAGTGGAGCATAGGCCTAGAACTCGCCCTACTCATAAAAGATCCGTGGAAAATCTATTTAACAACCGATCATCCTAACGGCGCTCCATTTACAACTTACCCAAGAATAATTGCATGGCTTATGAGCAGAAAAGCAAGGGAGGAAACTCTGAAGAAAATCAATAAGAGAGCAAGAAGAAAGAGTTTACTTACAACCATAGAACGCGAATTGGACTTTTACGAAATAGCCATAATGACTAGAGCTGGACAGGCTAGGGCGTTGAGACTTAAAAACAAGGGACATCTCGGCATAGGCGCAGACGCGGACATCGCAATCTACAAATTTAATCCGGAGCAGGTAGATCCATCAAAGAACTATAACATTGTCAGAAGAGCGTTTGAAAACGCTGCATATACAATAAAAAATGGGGATATCGTAGCGAAAGATGGGGAAATAACCAAACATATTATGGGAAAAACGATTTGGCTTGACGTTCAAGTTTCGGATCCGTGGAAGATCACTGAGGAAATGAAGGCGAAATTTAGGGAATACTGGACTGTTGAATATGAAAATTATCCCGTTTCCGAACATTACCTTGCAATTTCAAATCCAATAACCATAAAGGCGGAGGTCTAAAATGATAAACCTCTACGCGAAAAGAGAATTTAAATATCCAATTTTTGCCGAATGCATAACTCCAGACAATTTTGAAGGAAAATCTGCAGAAGAAATTGGAGAACTAAAAGTCTGGGAAGGAAACAAGGAGAAAAAACTCGCAGAACTTTTCAAGGTTGAAAAAATAAAGAAAGAGGATGAAAAGGAGCCAGTTATCGCAATTTACGGAGACCTAAGCAAGATAAGGATGGTTGGAGCGAAGATGACGAAAGGCCAAATCATAATTCACGGAGATGTCGGCATGTATCTTGGACAGGAAATGAGGGGCGGAAAAATAGCTGTGAGGGGAGATGCAGCCGGATGGGCGGGCTCAATGATGAAGGGAGGAGTAATTGAAATTTTTGGAAATGCTGGCAGCTATCTGGCGGCGCCCTATCGCGGAAGCATGGAGGGAATGCGCGGCGGGAAAATAATTGTTCACGGCAATGCTGGAAACGAAGCTGGAGCCTACATGCGGAAGGGAACAATAAAAATTTACGGAAATGCTGGTCAATTTGCTGGTTTAAGAATGCGAAAAGGAACCATCTATATTAAAGGAAACTGTGAAGAGAGAGCCGGCGCATGTATGACTGGAGGAAAAATTGTTGTCGGCGGCGTTATAGAGTCTGTTTTGCCAACATTCACAATTGAAGGATTAAAAAAGAAGGTTAAAATCGAGGAAGGAGAAGTTGTCGAAGGCCCATTCTATTTATTCTCCGGAGACATAACAGAAAATGGCGATGGAAAACTTTACATTTCAAAGAATAGAAATCCTCACCTAAACTTCTATGAAAAATTCCTATAGGAGGCCTAAATTGGAAAAGCTACCAAGCGTAAATAATTTGGCGTGGAAGCTAGTTGAGAAAATATGCAAAAATCCTGAAATTTACAATGTGCATATCGAGAAACTAAGTTCTGGAATAACAATTATCGATGCGGGAATAAAAGCAAGGGGAGGCTTTCAAGCCGGAAAAATAATAACAGAAACATGCATGGGGGGATGCGGAAAAGCAAGAATAACCTCTAGAAACTATGGCGAAATATCTCTTCCCACAATATTTGTATATACTGACCATCCAGCCATCGCCACTCTAGGCTCACAGTTCGCGGGATGGCAAATAAAGGAAGGAGACTACTTTGCAATAGGGTCTGGACCTGCAAGAGCTATCGCATTAAAGCCGAAGGAGATTTACGAGAAGATAAATTATAGGGATTCCGCCGAAAAGGCGGTTGTTGTGCTGGAAACGGATAAGTATCCGCCTGAAAGCTTAACGGAACGCTTTATAAAAGAATGCAAGGTTCCACCTGAAAATTTGGCGATAATTTTGACTCCAACAGCAAGTTTAGCGGGGGCAACCCAAGTTTCCGGGAGAATAGTCGAAACTGGCATTCACAAACTTAACAAGCTGGGCTTAGACCCCAACGTTATTGTTTATGCTTGGGGCTGTGCGCCGATTCCACCTTTACATCCAAAGTTTACAGTTGCAATGGCAAGAACTAACGATGCAATATTGTATGGTGGAACAGTCTATTTGGCTGTTGACTATGAAGAAGATGAAGAATTAAAGGAAATAGTTGAGAATGCTCCTTCATGTGCTTCAAGGAATTATGGCCGACCGTTCATTGAAATATTCAAGGATGTAGGCTATGACTTCTACAAGATTGATCCTAACCTATTCGCTCCAGCCTCTCTAATCGTTAATAACCTTAGGACGGGTAACACCTTTAAGGCTGGAAAAGTTAATGTTGAAATATTAATGGAATCTTTAGGCTTTAAACCTAAAAGAGGGGTTTAATTGCCAGTTAAGGAGCTTCTTGAAGATTTGAGAAACGCCGTGATTGTAGGTGATGTGAGAAAGGCGAGAAGAATAGCTGAACAAGTTGTTAATAGAGGATTATCCACGAACATGGCCTTGCAGAAACTTATAGAAGCAATGGAAATAGTTGATAAAAGATATGAGAGGAAGGAATACTTCATAGTTGATGTTGCCGCCGCAGCCTCAGCCATGAGAGAAGCGTTTCGCGTCCTCGAACCCCACTTACAAGTCGAGCCAGCTGGAATGAAAGGAAAAATCGTGATAGGCTCCTTAAAAGGGAATAAGCAGGGAATAGGAAAGGATATAGTTGCAGCAACCCTACGCGCCGCAGGATTTCAAGTTAAGAATTTGGGCGTAAATGTTGAACCTGAAAAATTCGTTGAATCCGCCATAAAAGAGGACGCCCAAATAATCGCGGTTTCAGTAACCTTAGATGAAACAGTTCAAGAGTGAGGAGATTTAATGAAAATATTGAAAGAAAAGTACTTGCATGGCAAAATCAAGGTTGTAGTTGGCGGAAGGGCTGTTTCAGAAAAAACATGCGAAGAATACGGCATAGACGCTTACGCAAAGGATGCATGGGATTGCGTGAAAAAAGTTAAAGAACTTTTAGGCAGCTAACCACAAGGTTAAAGATTTGAATCAAAACGCAATCCTGACACTTTCAACCTTCTTTTTCGCCTACGCCGTCTTTCTCCTAATCGCCTACAGAACAGACCCAAGATATACACTAAAATATGATGAGAAAACATCTTTTTATCGCATATTTGGATTCTCTGCTATAAACAGAATAATTTTTCTCGCGATTCTTTCAATGCTTTCATT
>Ga0164311_10000529_pt1 | contig 16963 bp, 15 predicted proteins | sample GuaBasSedimGuay2_FD_121796 | JGI IMG/M metagenome (GOLD analysis project Ga0164311, IMG submission 121796) | Subseafloor sediment microbial communities from Guaymas Basin, Gulf of California, Mexico - Guay2, Core 4569-9, 9-12 cm | ecosystem: Environmental > Aquatic > Marine > Hydrothermal vents... | reverse complement strand
GCAGATAAGCCCTTTATTGCCCTATTCTTGGCATTAACTAGATCTACTAACTTGAGTACTTCAAGCGCCCTCTTCTCTGCATCGCTTACTCCGTAGATGTTGGCTACTCTAGTAAGGAAGTCCAGAACCTTAAGGTTTTTAGGATACGATACTCTCTCATGTAAGACCCCTATTCTGCTCTTAACCTCTATGTTATCCCATGGGTTTTCGCCAAAGACCTCTACCAGCCCGCTATCGCACCTAATTATCCCTGCCGTAATCCTCACAGTTGTAGTCTTTCCTGCACCATTCGGACCTATGAGACCAAATATTGTCCCAGGCTTTACCTGAAGTGATAAGCCGTTTAACGCTTGAACCCTTCCAAATCTTTTATAGACATTTTCAAGATTTATTACTGGATTCATCGATTTCTAAACTCGTCAATTATACATAAATTTATCGTTAAAGCCTCTTTAGCCAATTTTATAGAACATATTAATCTATTTTACAACACAATCACATACTTCGTGCTTATTTTTACTCTTTCTGCTCAATTTTTAATATATAAGATATAATTTTATGCAGCTTCTATCGTCTTTTTAAGAGCATTGATACGGGAGCTATTACTGTAATTAGAATAAGTGATACCGCCACAAAAGCCATCTTATACCCGAATATTGCCGATACTATTCCTGATATTATTGGCCCTGATGCTTGACCTACGTCTTTTATTGTCTCCATGACTCCTATTGCAGAACCATATCTTTCGCCGGGGGTTAGTTCAGAAACAAGCGGTGCTGTTGATGCCGTTATCGCCGATACTCCGATCGAGAATATTGCTATTGATACAATTATTAGGTCTACGTTGTAGGACATTGATAGAGCTACTATGCCCATTACCGATAGGAGGATTCCTAAAAGCATAGATCTTACTCTCCCAGCCTTATCGGATAAGGTGCCCATTACTGGCTTAGTTGCAGCGATTATCCCCACCTGAATCGTCGGTATGAGGCCGATAATCCATACTTCAATCCTCATCTCGCTTAATAGAAGAGGTAGGAAAGTTTCTATTGACTGCATCGCATAGTACGTCACGGCTTGAACTAGGCTTACAACAAGTATCCTTACATCTGACAGTATTTGAAGTACTCCTCTGAGAGAAGCGGCCTCTACCTTTCGCTGACCTTCTCCCATATTCGGCATTCTTAATATTAATGCTAATGCTATTACTCCGCTTACACCGCAGGCTATATATGCTAGCTTAAAGCCGGAAAATGCTATCAGTATACCAGCTAAGGACGGAGCTACGAGTCTTCCAACTAAGGTAGATGACGAATACAGGCCCATTTTTAATCCCCTGCTCTCACGGTATAGGTCTGCGACTACAGCTATTGATACAGGAGTAAATATTGCTGTTGCTAGACCGTGATATGCTCTAACTAGTGTTAGCTGCATTGAATTATTTACGAGGAGGTACATGAAAGGAGCTGATGCAAAGAATATCCCACTGGCTATTAACAGCCTCCTGCGACCATATATGTCGGATAGTGCTCCAGCCGTTATGTTAGTAACTATTCCGACTATCGTTGAAGCTGCAGCCACAAACCCTATTTCTATATCTGATAGCCCTAAACTCCTTGCGAATAAGGGTAGTGTCGGGGATTTAGACATCGTTGAACTTAGTATTGCGAAGAAGCCGATTATACAGAGTAGTAAAAATGTTCCTCTAGTATTCATAGGTACACCGAGAAGCTACTTTATCCTTTCTACGGCCTCAGATACTCTATCTCTTAAGAAAGCAATCCTACCTATTCTATCCATACTTTTAAGTTCTTCAGAATATCTCTCCATTATCTCTAGAATTTTAAAGTGTGCATAAAGTGCATCCCATATCTTAATTCCCTCCTCCAGTACTTTGTAGTCGTCTTTATACATGTATCTTAATCCGTTAAGTATCGCCTTTATCCCCCTAGCTAGAGGAGACTTATCTATATCCTCCTCTATATCGGCCGCGTGCACTACCTCGGCTATCTTCTTAACTATCGGGTCAACTATCTTATACTTCTCTACTATGACCTCAAACGTGCACTTGCCGTCCCTGTGCCCTAGCTCCACCCCCCTAATGTCAAAGGGTATTCCGAGAGATGGATCGGGCTTTTCTCTGGGCCACTTTATGAATACGAACTCAGCATTCTTGTCTATAAACCTCTTTATCAGCCAGGCACTAGCAGTCCTATCCACGTAGGGGCAGGTTCTAGTAACCCACCTCATTTAAACACCGCTCTACATTGAATTTTATTAATATAAAAGCCTTATTAGGTATCGTATACTAGCGTAAAAGCTTATTTGACATCATTTGTATTATTTGAGGAAGTTTGGGTAGTGGTTGTAGGGCCATGAATAAAGAGTCTAGACCGAGTATACTGAAGAGAACCAGTAGAAACTTTAGGGCTATGATTTTCAGGGGTAGCTACTATGCGTTTTTTGATGGATTATCAAGGGATTACGGCTCACTATACCTTTTTTCCCATGGATTAAATGTTGTACAGATAGGTATTGTTAGGAGTATGGGCATGCTAGCTACAGCATTTACCTCAGCTTTTCTCGGGGTGCTTGCCGACGTGAGGGGGAGGAGGAAGGCATTTATTGTTATAATTCTCCTGGAAATACTTGGAGCTCTCCTTTATGCTGTAGCTTGGAATGGATGCGTTGCAGCGCTAGCCTCCATGGTATATTCCTCAAGCTCTCTTGGGGCTATGATTATAGGAAACATAGCGCTTGCAGATTCCCTCCCAATGGATCTGAGAGCAACGGGCTTGGGAGTATCCTCCACAGTTACTCAGGTTAGCTCTCTAGCCAGCCCCATTATTGCGGGTATAATTGTTAGCATGTATGGAGGTATATCTATTGAGGGCATTAGGCCTCTTTACGTAATTCAGCTAGCAGGCTTAGCCCTAATGGCAGTACCGTTTATTCACATGTTTAGGGAGGAGGTTAAAATTGAGGAGAAGATGAGCTTTAAGGATGGGTTCACATCGGCAATTGATCTTCTAAGAAGTACACCTTGGCTTCAAAGGTGGGTTTTAATAGAGATACTGGGCGGTTACGTATGGTCCACAACCATGCCCTACTACATGATATATATTTCAGAGATAGATGGAGCCGACCCCATTACCATAGGCCTGATGGGCTTCGCCCTTAACCTGGCTCTTATTCTAGGGTCTATTCCAATAGGCAGGCTTGCCGACAGAATAGGTAGAGTAAAAACCATTCTTCTACTGAGACCTCTCTTCTACCTATCGACCCTCATGATTCTATATTTCAAGGAGCCGTATCTATTGATTCTCGCATGGGCTTTAAGGGGGCTTTTTAGGACTACTAGCTCTGCTTTCGGTGCACTTACAATGGAGCTTGTTCCTGAGAACATGAGGGGGAGATGGACAAGCATCAGGAGCTTTATAAGGTTTCTTACTAGGCTTCCAGCGCCTGTACTCGGAGGCTATCTTTGGACTATGCTCAGTCCTCAGTCGCCGTTTCTCCTGGCCATAGCTGTAGATTTATTCTTAAGAGTTCCTCTAATATACATGACACCTGAAACTCTGAGGCATGAATAAAGTTAGGCTTCCCTTGTATACGGCTGGCCTAGACACGCTGGTGCCCCTATCCTTCTACGCAGTTTCTCTCTTGAGGCTATAAACAAAGTAACTATAGTTAGGATGTATGGGGTCATAGCTAATATGTTGGGTGGAATTCCCATAGGCTGTAAGTTGTACTGTAACACCTCTATTCCACCGAACAGATATGCTCCAATTAAAGCCTTTAACGGATCCCACATAGCGAATATTGTTAATGCTATCGCTATCCACCCTCTACCTCCAGTCATACCTTCAACCCATGCTGGAACGTAGGATAGGGATAGATATGCCCCGCTTAATCCTGCTAGCATGCCTCCTAGGATCGTACATATGTACCTTACAAGATACACGTTTACTCCCTGAGAGTCGGCTACTGAAGGATTTTCACCAACCGATCTTACTATTATACCTATTTTCGTCCTGTACAGGGTGAACCAGAGTATGAAGGTTAGGATCAGGGATGCATATACTATTGGATCATATTTGAATAGTATTTCGCCTATATAGGGTATGGCTGATAGTGGGTAGATGGGTATTTCAGGCAGTTTTACTCCAACTTTACCTACGTAGTCCCTGCCTATGTAGCTGCTTAGCCCTACTCCTATCATCGTTAAAGCTAAACCGCTAATTATCTGGTTTGACCTAAGGGTTATAGATAGAAATGCATGAATCAAAGCCATTGCTCCACTAATACATATTGCCGTTAGAATACCTAATATTGGATTGCCTGTATGATATGCAACTACATATGCTACGGATGCCCCTACAATCATCATACCCTCAAGGCCGAGATTTATAATTCCCGATCTCTCCGTGTATATTTCCCCGAGGGTAGCTAGCAGTAGGGGTGTGCCAGCCCTAATCATTGTCCTTAGGAAAGCTACGATAACGTCCATTCGTTCACCTCCTAACGATTATCTCGTATTCTGAGAGGAAGTAGTTTAGAAGCAGGAAGATTAGGATGGTTCCATTGAATAGGTTTATGAAAGCACTCGATAAGCCTATTGAGATCTGTATTGCATCCCCTCCGACTAGGATAGATGCTATGAGAAGTGATGATGCTATTACTAGAAGCGGATTGAGGTTTCCAAGCCATGCAACAATTATTGCCGTGAATCCGTATCCAGGTGAGATACCCTTTCTAAGCATGTGTTGTATTCCAGCAACTTCGCCTGCTCCAGCTAACCCGGCGAGCCCGCCACTTATAATCATTACTAGGATGACTATTTTAGAGTATTCTATTCCAGCGTAGTTCGAAGCTCTGATACTTTCGCCGATAACCCTTACTTTAAAGCCTATAGTCGTTCTACTGAGCATGAAGAATAATAGGACTGCTGATACGAGACCTATTATTAAGGTTGGATAATGTATCCTTGTTCCAGGTACTACTGGTAGCCTAGCATATGATGGTATTCTCGATGTAAACGGAAATCCCCAAACCTCCTTGCCTCTCCACGGGCCGTAGACTAGATATAGCAGGATTCTCTCGGCGATATAATTCATCATAAGAGTCGTTATAACCTCATTTACCTGAAACTTAGCTTTAAGTACTGCAGGTATAAGTGCCCACAATGCTCCACCAATGAATCCACCTAGGAATATTATTGGAATAGCTAGCTGAGGAGGTAGTGGAGTGAATAGCGCTAATCCACCCGAGACAATTGCGCCCATTAGAAGCTGGCCTTCAGCTCCTATGTTCCAGACCTTAGCTTTGTAGGCTACTGCTAGGCCAACGCCGCAGAGAAGTAGAGGTATTGATTTTGTGATTGTTTCCGATATACCGTAGTAGCTTCCAAGCGATGCCATATATATCCTGTTAAATGCATACAGTGGATCTACCCCGAGAACATGAAACATTAGTACTATCGCTACAACTGCAGCTAACGTCGATAAGGATGCAGATACGATCTTCACCTTTAAGCTTGTCCTTACGCGCCTCCTAACATAGATTCTTATTTTAACCACCTCCTATGCCAGCCATAAGTAGGCCTATTGTATGTGGTTCAAAAGATTCCCTAGAGAACTCCCCAACTATCCTACCCTCAAACATAACCATTATTCTATCGCATATCTCGATGAGTTCATCTAAATCCTCGGAAACAAGCAGTACGCCTGCACCCTTGTTTCCCGCATCTATTATCATTCTCCTGATATAGCTTGAAGCCGCTATATCGAGTCCGTATGTTGGATGTACAGCTACAATAATTTTTGGGTTTTTAGATAATTCTCTCCCCACTATCAACTTCTGTATATTTCCGCCTGAAAGAGTGGATGCTGGCATAGATATATCTGAAGCCTTCACGTTAAATCTACTAATTACTTCCCGAGTAGCTTCCCTAATCTTTCCGTAGTTAATGATAATACTATTTAAGGTAAATGTCTTCTCGAAGTACCTAGTTAGCAGAATGTTATCGACTATACTTAATCTAGGCACTACTCCAGCGCCAATTCTATCTTCAGGTATATGTGCTAGGCCAAGCTTTAGACGATCGAGTACGCTTGCTTTAGTTACGTCTCTATTCAATATCCTAATCCTCCCCCTTACAGCCCTTCTCAAACCTACTATTGCCTCAACTAATTCACGCTGTCCATTACCAGCTACCCCGGCGATACCTACTATTTCACCGGATCTAACCTTAAAATTAACTCCCTTAACTGCAGTAACTCCTTTATCATTTAACACGTGTAGATCCTCTACCTCCAGCACAACTCCATTGCCGGAATAGTTGGATTTATTGGAGTTTATCCCATTGACAGCTATTTCCCCTATCATAAGCCTAGCTAACTCTTCCTCGCAGGTCTCTGACGTCTCCTTAGTTGCTATAACTCTACCTTTTCTAAGCACTGTGACTCTATCGCTTATCTGAAATACCTCCTTAAGCTTGTGGGTTACGAAAAGTATGGTTTTTCCTGAATCCCTTATCCTCCTCAGTACTTCGAACAGCTTCTCAACTTCATTAGGCGTTAGAATTGATGTGGGCTCATCCAGTATAAGTATCCTTACGTCATCAATTAATGCCCTAAGTATCTCAACCCTCTGCTTTTCGCCAGCTGAAAGCTGCCAAATATAGTCGTCTGGATCGACCTTGAGCCCATAGCTATCCGATACCTCCCTAATTCTCCTTTTTACCTCCTTAAGTGGATTTACTATACTTGTCCGCATTCCTAACGCTATGTTCTCGGCAACAGTGTGGTTTTCTATAAGCATAAAATGCTGATGAACCATTCTAATACCGTATTTCATAGCGTCCCTCGGCGACCTAAACGTCACCTTCCTGCCATCAATATATATTTCGCCCTCATCCGGCTGAAGCATACCATAGAGAATCTTCATCAACGTTGATTTTCCAGCCCCGTTCTCACCTAGAATAGCGTGTATCTCGCCTACATTAACCTCTAAGTTGATATGATCGTTAGCTAGAATATTGGGTGGAAAAAATTTTGTGATATTTTTAAGCTTAACTAGAGGCATGGAGACACCGGAGGTTATCCGGGTATTTGCCCCACTACTCCCTGAACGAACCACATCATGTTCCAAAGATCATCATGCGATGCTCTTACACCCGGAGGTATCTTCAATTTGCCGTCTTGATCGTATATAGGCCCCGTAAATGGATCGAAGACTACGGTATCCTCGCTCATCTGCCTTAACCTGATAAATACCAGGTCGTATACGCTGACATTACCGAGTATCGGATCGATCACGAACTTCGATTTAAGTATTGGTACAAACTTGGGGTTAATAGGCATTCCATAGTCGCATCCAAGCTCGACAGCGCCCTCTCTAAGCATCCACCAGTAGTCGACGTTTTCAAGGTTAGTGCTATTGTAGATCCCCGTGTAGATCTTGGATAAAATATCCAAGTATATTACCTCCCAGTGGACAAGCTGCCCGCTTACACATGAGTTCTTCCCGTACTGATACATTGGGCTATAGTGTGCGAAGGTATATACTGGCTTGCCCTTATTTGTATACTCCTCACCAACCTCCACTACGGTCGGCGAATCCTCGGTGAAAGCTAATACGTCACACCCCTCATTAATTAAAGCCTCTGCGGCAGCTCTAGCTCCCGCCGGATCATACCATTTAAATAGCCATCGCACATAAACTGTAGCATTAGGATTAACCTCCCTTACGCCGAGAGTAAAGGCATTAATGTGCCTAATGACCTCGGGTATTGGATGGGCTGCAATATATCCTATTTTACCTGTTTTAGTGAGCGCGCCAGCCATTAGTCCGTTTAGGTAGTATAGCTGGTAGAACTCTGCGAAGTATGTTCCAACGTTAGGTCTCCTCATGTATCCTGAACAGTGGAAAAATATTACATCCGGGTGTTTTTCGCCAGCCTCTATCGTTGCGGTCATAAATCCGAAGCTTGTAGTAAAGATAACATTATATCCCTCGCTTATAAACATATCAATATACCTTTCAACATCCGCCTCCGAAACTGATTCGGCATACGCTGTTTCAAGCCATGGGAAAGTTGCTTCACATATCCTTCTCCCTACATCGTGTGTGTGCATGGGTCCATCCGTAGTCTCCTATAGGCCCTACGTAGATCCATGCTGCTTTGATCTTCTTTTCCTCGATGATAGACTTGAGCTGAGTATAGTTCTGGAGAAGCTCATTGTAGGCTTCCTGTAGCTCGGTGAAGTTGCCCGTAAGCAGTCTGTTATATTCTTCCTTCAGCTCTAGGTATTCGGAGTTAAGTTTATTATACTCGTTTACCATGTAGAAGTATCCAGCTCCAAAGCCGACGGCAAAGAATAGAATAGCAATTATAAGGAACGATAAGTAACCCTTCAACGCCATGCTCCCACATAATGTTTAATATGCATAAAAATATAAAGTTTGCCTGATATTATTATGTAATTTTAACATATTTTTGTAACAGCTATAAGTATTTCGTCGATTGTCGAAAAATTCATCGATTTTCGGCGTGAAGCTTAAGTATCTAAATGATCCTATATGATTATAATTATACATTTATTTGGTGATCTTTTGTCAAACATAGCCAGCAGTAAGGGCGAAAGGGTACTTCTAACGCGCAATGAAGCCATTGCTAGAGGTATCCTCGAATCCGGCATTAAGTTTATAACTGGATACCCCGGTACGCCCGCGTCGGAGATAGTTGACGAGCTTGCATCAATTGCTAGGCAATACGGACTCTACGTTGAGTGGAGCGTTAACGAGAAGGTGGGGTTTGAAGTTGCGTACGCCTCCTCTCTAGCTGGCGTTGGCTCGGCTTTCGTATGTAAGCATCTGGGTTTAAACTGGATAATGGATCCATGGATCGTCGCCTCAGAGACGGGTGTTAATGCTCCTCTACTGATAGTTACTGGTGATGATGTTCATCCCTACGCTTCACAGAATGCTCAGGATACTAGGTTTCTGGCTAGAGTTGCTAAAAGTCCTATGGTTGAGCCTTCAACTATTCAGGAGGCTAAGGATATCGTTAAGCTGGCTGCAGATGTCTCCAGAAGACTTGAGCTTCCAGTTGTTGTTCGCGCTACCCTCAGGATATGTCATAGCAGGGGCGTTGTTGAGCTTGGAGATGTTCCGGGCGGTACGTTTAAGGGATTCTTTAAGCCTGATAAGGAAAGATATGTTATGATTGCTTCTAAAGTTAGAAGAAGACTTCCGCTGTTAAATAGGAAGTTTTACTATGATGCTGTTAAGATTGCTGAGGAGTTTCCCCTCAATAAGGTTATTTATAGCGATAACGCCGAGCTGGGAGTAATAGCTGTAGGCCTCTCATTCGCCTATGCCTGGGAAGCAGTTGAAATGCTTGGTTTAAGGGATAAAGTTTCTTTCCTGAAGCTTGCATGGCATCTACCTCCGCCGAGGGAGCTTATCTCAAAGTTTCTTTCGGATCACAGCAGGGTACTAGTGCTTGAGGAAGTTGATCCATTTCTAGAGAATGAGGTTAAATCTATTGCATACGATGTAGGAGCTAGGGTTAGGATCTTCGGCAAGTACAGTGGACACATACCCTTTGAGGGGGAGCTTAATACAGGAATTGTTGCTAGGGCTATAGCTAGAATCACTGGCTGCTATAGGGAAGTTGAGATGTTTGCCCTAAGTAACGGCGGTGCTCCCGTAAATAATTTAAGTGATCTAGTTATTAGGAGGATACCCTACCTCTGCCCCGGATGTCCCCATAGGGCATCCTACTACTCCATTAAGCAGGCCGTTAAATCCCTTGGTTTGAAGGCTATAGTTACGGGCGATAGAGGCTGCTATAATCAGGGCGTTCATCCGCCTCTTGAGGCTATAGATACATGTATCTGTATGGGTGCTAGTATCGCTATGGCCCACGGCTTCTCTAAGAGCCGCGTCGATGACGTAGTTATAGCTGTTATAGGCGATTCAACGTTCTTCCACGCCGGGCTTCCAGCGCTAGTTAACGCCGTATATAATGGCTCCAAGATACTGGTGGCTGTTTTCGATAATAGGTGGACTGCTATGACGGGGCTTCAACCTAATCCATCAACTGGAGTAAACGCTATGCGTGAGCCTGCTAGGAGGTTTTATCCCGAGGAGCTAGCTAAGGCTATTGGCGTGGATTATGTTAGAACGGTTGATCCTTATGATGTTAAGGCTTCCGTTGACGAGGTTGTTAAGGCTATAGAATATATTAGGTCGGAGGGTAAGCCAGCTGTTCTAGTTTTTAGGAGACCATGTATTATCCAGGAGGCTAGGGAGTGGAGGAGGAAGGGGGTTAAGCCTACGCCCTATATAGTTAATTGGGATAGGTGTACCGGATGTAGATACTGTATAGTTAGCTTAGGCTGTCCAGCACTGGAGTTTAACGAGGAAAGGAGGAAGGTTTCGATTAATGAGGATAAATGTGTCGGATGTGGTGTTTGTGCACAGGTATGTCCTGCTGACGCTATAGCTCCTAAGAGGGGTGAATGAGTTGTCTATGGGTAGCTATAATGTTTTGATAATAGGTGTTGGAGGTCAGGGCGTCATCTTTGCCTCCTCGGTTCTGGGTAGGGCTGCACTCAACTCCGGATTGAACGTCGTTATAGGCGAGACTAAGGGGCTGGCTAGGAGGGGAGGCACCGTTGAGGCGCACGTTAAGATAGGTTATTCAGAGAATTTATCGCCACTTATACCTCCGGGCTACGTTGACCTCCTGTTATCCTTCGAGTTTATGGAGGGGCTCAGGTATCTCAATAGGGTTAGGCGCGGCGGGATAGCCGTTATCTCCACGGAGTCGATTAAGCCTATTAATTCGTACATATACAGAGGTGAGAAGTATCCTAAAGTAGATAGCTCGATCGATATTCTGTCTGAGTACGCTGGAATTAACAATGTGAAGATAATACTGTTTGATCCTAAGCCTATTGTTTCTAAGCTTAAGCTACCTCAGGTAGCTAACATGGCTATGCTCGGCTTTGCATACGGGGTATCTGGGGTAAATGTAGGTAAAGTGGAGTTTATCAAAGCTATTAGGGATGTCGCCAGAGGACGGTATGTAAAGGAAAATATAGAGGCGTTTAATGAGGGCTTAAGGTGCTCTGAGAACGTGAAGGCTAAAATTAGTAAGCCAGGTTTAGTTGTTTTCCCCTAGCTCCCTCCTTATTTCCTCCCTAAGTATCGTTGATACTTCCTCTCCCTCCCAGTGGTCTAGCGTTCTCCTATATCTTACCATTTTGGAGTTTCTATAGTAGGGTATTACGTGGAAGTGCAGATGAAATATCACTTGACCGGCAAGGGAGCCGTTGTTCTGTACGATTCTTATTCCGTCAGCTCCAAATTTATCTCTAATAATTTTTGCAACTATTCTTGCTAGCTTTATTATCCGACAGAGGGATTCGTCATCGGCCTCAAATATATTACTATAGTGTCTAATCGGAGCTATTAGAGTATGTGCCTTGGATACAGGGTATTTATCCAGAAAAACTATAACCTTATCGTCCATGTAGGGGATGAATGCGTGCTCTATGCCCTTAATTATTCTACAGAATATACAGTCCTCCACCTCCTCCCTCCCCGCAACTATAGGCTATATCTTAATTTTATAATATTTAAAGTATTGCATGCCTCTATCGTCCAGCCTGCAACTATTTCAGCTATTTTCTTCCTGGCAATATCGGGAGGCATTTTTATTCCGAGTACACTATAGGCTTCAGCAGCTAGCTCCGAACTTACCCTATCCTCTATTCTCTCGCTCAACATTCTCATCAGTTCAGCTAGATTCACCCTACCTCTGCTCTGTACATATTCCTTAACGAAATCGATATCGCTGCTTTCAATTACCAGCTTTTCCAGCCCCCTTTCCTCAGAGATTCTCCAGTACTCAAATAGAGGCTTATAGTCCCTAACTATGCTTCCATCTCCCAGTAGCGGTGCTTCACTCATGCTTCTACCCCAACACATCAGCTGCTGGCAACAGATCTTCTAGGAATCGATAGCTTTACTCCCTTCTTCACCAGATAGTATATGGCTATCGCAGCGGACATAGCGACAACGATCATAGATAAGATTATCGATAGTGTTCTATAGAATGTAAGCTCTGAAGATAGCGTTGAATACTTGTTTTTAAGATCGTTGAATTCGCTTAGCGTTAAATTATATCTTCCATAGACATCTCCAAGCTTTTGCATTAAGTCTTCAACCCTGGCTCTCTCATAGCTTAGCTCTTCTCTAAGCCGGACATTCTCCTCGTTTAATGCGTTTACCTTAGCCTTAAGTATTCCCGTCTCATTCGTGAGCTTAATAAGCTCTTTTAGTAGGTCAAGCTTCTCCCTACTGACGTTCTCCAATATGTTCCTCAGCTCCTCATACCTCCCTAATGCCATAGATAGGTTAGATTCCAGGTATGTTAGGTTTAATCTAAGCTCGCTTATCTGCCTATTTAATCTATCTACTTCATCCTCAAGTCCCTCCAGCCTACGTACTTTATCTTGAAGCTCCTCGTACGTCTCGCTTCTAACAATCGTCGTCGTTAGCTTTAGATACATTAAGTTATCCTCACCGTTCGAGGTGTAGTTTACGGATACATACGCCTTGAGGTATGGTTCGCTTGGAACGTAGTTTAGCTGCGCCCTGACCTGAATTAGCCTCTCGTATGATTCTCCCTCTACGAGCTTCTTCGAAGATAATATTGTGCTGTTGAATAAGGTTGTCGAACCCCTATCGTGTATGAATACCACAGTGAACCTAATGCTGTTTATTGTTATATTCTCCAAGGCTGTTAAGTGTATATGATAATTCACTATGCTCCCATACTTAGCCTCCATAGGATATTCCAACGTAAAATCTAGGTATTTATTATTAAATGATAGCGGCGAGGACATCACTGATGGAACTACTATTAGGATCGCCAGCATATATACATATAGTTTACCCATACTTTTATAGATGCTGAAGAGATATAAAATATTGTTTATATTGAATCTTCATCTAAAGTTTTACTGCGATGGTTTAATATTGGAGTTCCTGAATACTATTATCCAGGAATGGCATGTAGTGATTTCTATGGCTATTAGGTCACGCTTTATAGGTTTAGCTGCTGTTTTTGCCGCCATGACTACCGCTGCCACAATTATGATCCAAGTATATATTCCTGCCACTCAAGGCTACTTTAATTTCGGCGAAGTTATGGTATATATTTCAGCCCTCCTCCTCGGCCCCCGCCTCGGATTCATTACCTGTGGCTTCGGCTCTGCTCTTGCCGACGTTATAACGGGATTCCACATGTATGCTCCCGGAACCTTCATAATTAAAGGAACTGAAGGGTTTATAGTTGGCTATCTTAGCCGCTATCTTAGGAATAAAGTTAGAAAAAGTAGATCTGGCTTCACTATAGCAATTCCCATCCTACTCTTCCTTATGACGCTAATCGTGGGATCCTTCCTCTATGTTGGGCTTGTCGAGGTTACTTTGGGCTACGGCTCCTTCAGTAACGTCGTAGCCTTCAGCATGGATATAAGGTACTGGGCAGCTATATCGATAGCCGTTCTGCTGGTGTTTATCTGGCTTACATGTGCATCCAGAAATAGGGTTACTGCATCTCTTTCAGCGCTCTCCTGCTTAACCGGTGGATTAGCTATGGTCACAGGCTATCTCCTCTACGAGTACTTCGTCCTTAGCTTTGGTACAGCTGCGTTAATTGAAGTGCCTTATAACATCGGTCAGATGATTATAGGAGTTATAGTTGCCGTTCCTATATCGATGAGGCTTGAGGAGAAGATTAGGTCCCTAGTTCCATAATGGTGTTTTTATGTCAACGAAGCTTCCTCCCGATTTGCTTAGGAAGCTCATATTATCTCGGACGGGAGCTAAGCTCGACAGCGTTCTTGTAGGCCCGATGATAGGGGAGGATGCAGCTATCATAGACCTAGGGGATAAGGTCCTAGTAGTCCACGGGGATCCAATTACAGCTGCTGTCGAAAACATTGGATGGCTCGCCGTAAACGTTGCCTCAAACGACATTGCGGTTAGGGGTGCTGAGCCTAGATGGTTGCTGGTGATAATGTTTCTGCCTGAAGGCACATCCGACGACGTCATAGATAGGATAACGAAGCAGCTTGATGAGGCTGCTAAGGAGCTTGGCATAGCAATTATTGGTGGACACACCGAATATACCGTAGGTATAGATAGACCTATTATCGCCGCTACATGCTTCGGGATCGCTGGGAAGAATGAATATGTAACGACCTCTGGAGCTAGAGTTGGAGACTGCATACTGATGACTAAGGGTGCTGGAATTGAGGGCACTTCAATTTTAGCGTCGGACTTCAGGGATGAACTGATTAGGCTGGGCGTGGGAGAGGACGTAATAAGTAGAGCACTGGAGTTCTCACGCGAGATAAGCGTAGTTAGGGAGGCTATAGCCTTAGCTAGAGTTGGCGCATCCTCGATGCACGACCCAACGGAGGGTGGAGTATTGTGCGGCCTTCTTGAAATGGCCTATGCGTCGGGTAAACGCTTTGTAGTTTATGAGGAGAAGATACTAGTTAGGCCTGAAACTAGGGCTATATGTAGCGCTCTTAAGGTTGATCCGTTAAAGCTCATTAGCTCCGGAACACTATTGGCTACGATTCCGGAGAATAAAGTCGATGCCGCCGTAGGGGTTCTCGAGGAGCTTGACGTTAGCTATGGCTTGATAGGTAGAGTTGAGGAGGGAGAAGGGGTAGTCGTAGTTAAGAGGGATGGGAGAAAAGTTATGTTTAGAGAACCCTATATTATTGATGAACTTAGGGAGGTTTGGAGGAGATTTAGAGAATGAGATCAATTATTGATGAGATCCTGGACAAAGCGCTAAGCTACGTTGAAAAGTACTCTAGCTACGCGGACTATCTGGACGTGAGAGTACAGGAGGGGATGAGCCGTAATATTCAGGTTGAGCGTGGCAGTGTTAAATCTATAAGCTCTAGTGGTGGAGTGATTATCGGCGTTAGGGCGCTCATCTCCGGCTCCTGGGGCCTATCCTCGACGAATAACGTTAATTTAATGGAGGACGTCTTTAAGGATGCCATATCGTCGGCTAAGGCGCTATCGGGAAGGAAGAAGGGCGATGTAGGGCTTTCCGATGAGAAGGTGTATAGGGATAGGCGTAGGGTAGACTTTAAACTCGGCTTTGATGAAGCTAGTGTGGAGGAGAAGAAGAAAATCCTAGTAGATATTGATAATGCTATTAGGGGATATGATTCCAGGATAGTGGATTCGAGGGTTATGTATATTGAGGCAAGCGGAGTTAAGGCGTTTATCAGTAGCGAGGGAGCAAGTATAGTTCAGGAATATCCTCTATCATTCATATATGCTGTAGCCGTCGCTAGGGAGGGTGCGAACGTTCAGAGGTATTTTAAAGTTGAGGGGGGACTATATGGTTTAGAGCTTCTCATGGATCTAGACTATAATGAGTTTAGTTTATATGTGGCTAAAAATGCGGTTGAAATGTTAGGTGCTGTATCGCCGCCCACGGGGGAGTTGACTGTCGTCATGGATGGTAGGGTTAGTGGGGTATTCGCCCATGAGGTCTTCGGGCATGCATGTGAAGCTGATAACGTTCTACATGGAAAATCCTTCCTGGGAAAGCTTCTAGGTGAGAAGATAGGCTCCGACGTGGTTAGTATAGTTGATGATGCTACGGTTGAGAGAGCCTATGGTAGCTACTTCTACGATGATGAAGGAGTTCCTGCTCAGCGTAAGGTGTTGCTCGATAGAGGCGTGTTGAAGATGTTTATGCATAGCAGGGAGACGGCGTATAGGATGGGCGTTAATTCTACCGGAAACGGGAGGGCTATGTCTCCATCGCATAGGACGTACGTTAGGATGAGTAATACCTTTATTCTTCCAGGCGACTGGAGCGTTGAGGAGATTATTGAGGATACGAGGGATGGCGTGTACGTTATCGGTGAGATGGGGGGCATGGAGGATCCCGTTGGCGGGGGCTTTCAGGTTGCGGCACTAAAAGCCTACCTTATCGAGAATGGTGAGGCTACTAAGTTACTTAAAGGAGTAACTATTTCAGGCAAGGCTTTAGATATACTTAAGCGTATAGATGCCGTCGGAAAGGACTTCATATTGGATCCGGGGATGTGCGGTAAGGGTTATTCAAGCGATATGGTTCCGGTTACTACTGGCGGACCTACTGTTAGGGTTAGAGGCATGATGGTGGGTGGTGCATAATGATTGCGGATAAAGCTGTTAAGCTTGCCGTTAAAATGGGCGCTGAACAGGCCGAGGCATACGTCACTAGGTCGAGGAGAATTAGGCTAATTATAGAGGGTAATAGAATCCCTGTAGTTGAGCGTAGCTCCTCCAACTCTCTTAGGGTTATGTCTATAATTGATAAACGGGTAGGATTAGCTTCAGTATACGGCCAGCTCGATAGACTCGTGGAGAAGGCTGTTGACGAGAGCATATCGCTGGCTAAAGCTAGTGAGAGGGATCCAAATTTCGAAAGCTTGCTATCGCCGATGCCTCCAGCTGATGTTAAGGAGATATTCGACGATGAAATAGCTGAAATATCAAGCGATAAAAATATTAATCTTGGCCTCGAAATAGTGGAGACAGCTAATAGGTCTGGCGCCGATATAGTGTTGTGTGAGCTGAGCTTATCCACATCCTATAGGGAGCTCGTCAATAGTGAAGGCGTATGTTTTAGCTACGATAAGACGAGAGCCTACATCAACATTACCCTTGCAAGCAGGAAAGGCTCATCAGAGATGTATCTGTATAGGTCAAGCACTTTCCTCGATGATTTGGATGTTGTTAACCTGGTTGAATATGCATCAAGGATAGCGGTGGATACCTCCGAGCCTAGGAGGGTGGAGCCGTTTAAGGGTACCGTAATTCTTGGACCTGACGCTGTAGCTGATATTTTCCAAGG
>Ga0164311_10000525_pt1 | contig 17020 bp, 16 predicted proteins | sample GuaBasSedimGuay2_FD_121796 | JGI IMG/M metagenome (GOLD analysis project Ga0164311, IMG submission 121796) | Subseafloor sediment microbial communities from Guaymas Basin, Gulf of California, Mexico - Guay2, Core 4569-9, 9-12 cm | ecosystem: Environmental > Aquatic > Marine > Hydrothermal vents... | reverse complement strand
TTACGTGGTCGTATTCTATCCAAATCATCCATCCTTGTAACCATAGGTCTTTAGGTATACTTCCTATTTCCGAACCTGCAGGTGCTGCAAATGGGTCTACTTCTCCACCATATTCTAAACCGACGTTAGTTTCTCCGTCAATCAGTTCTCCGTACTTTGATATACCTATCTTTAAGTTCTTTTTAGCAAATGGATAAAGTACGTAGTAGTCGTCTGCTAAAACTCCTTCGAAAGTAGCGTACTCCGTATCTCCTTCCTGGGCAGTTACTACTGGCATTAGTGCCGCTATTGAGAATAGCATTATGATCGCAATAATTGTACTTAGAACTTTTTTCATCATTTTATCTCAACCTACATATAGCCATGTTAATTTTCTAAGCATAATATTTTCATATCCAATATATAAGGTTTTAGCAAATTATTTTTTGGAAAAACAATATCCCAGAACTAAACTTTTAAATTATTTAATTTCCTATTTAAGTGTAAAGAATAAATTATAAGAACATGGAACTAAATTATATAGTTCTAAGAAATCTCTCATCTAAAAACAGTTTTATGAGAGCACAGATTAGCAGAGAAATGGGGTACTACTTTGAAAAAACATAGAAAACTACGTAAAAGAAGAAAAACTAGAAAAAGGAGAAAAACCGTAGAAGAAAAATACGGAAACATAAAAACATTAGTTATAGCAATACTAATAATTCTGGTTTCCGCTATTTCCTCCTACAAGTTACATACAATACGTTCCAGCCCACAACCTAAAACTGCTCTAATAATAGATGGGTTATCTGTAGAATTTAATAATAAAGAATTCATAGATAAAATAACTTATTATTTTAAACAAGCAGGCTATGATGTTGAAATATATAATGGAACAAGCGTTACTGTAGACACTTATAGGAAAATGTTTAATGGAAAATACAAAGTTATAATATTAAGAGTTCATAGTGCGCCAGGAGATGGCATTATTGTTCCTAAAGATGCAATAGTGTTTTTCACAGCTGAACCTACTACCATAAAAAAGTATTTTGCCGAACAGCTAATGGGGTTTGTTGTTAAAGCTAGAACGTTAACGAGAGGAGAATCTTTTTACGCAATAACACCAAGTTTTATAAGAAATGCTCCCGGAAAGCTGGAGAACGCGGTAATTATAGTTTTAAGCTGCTACGGTACATTAGGTGGTATTACTGTTAGAGAATTTTTAGATAAGGGAGCTATGGCATACATAGGATGGGATGGAGAAGTTTCGCCAGAATATATGGACAAAGCTGGTCTCTTTTTAGTAGAAAACTTGGTCAAACATCATTTAAGCATAGAAGAGGCAGTAAGAAAAACCATGGAGGAAATAGGCCCGGACCCTTTCTTTGGCAGCTATTTAAAATATTATCCTCCAAATGCAGGGTCATATAAGCTATAAAACTTAATACGTGAACACATAGCAGTATAATGCAGAAAAGTCACATAATAATGATTGGTTTCTAGCTTTCAGTCTCCGCAAAAATATCTACAAGCTTATCTATTATAGAGTTTAATTTAACGGCTATTATCCTAGGTAGTAGAGCAGTTACTATCGCTTTAAGTTCATATTTATCTAAGACGTTTAATTTAATGTAACTTATGAGAGATACTAAGATTATAGTTAAGGATAATATAGGCCATAAACTTGGCGGAAAAATATACGCTACTGTTGAGACTACGAGCGGTGCTGCTAATATTTTCCCTATATCATTCCATGCTATCTTAAACCCTACGTCGCTTGCTACCTTCAATGAACTCAATAAACCTGTTATTGAACCTATAAGGTACGAGATTGCTACTCCTAATCCGCTCATCATTCTTACTAGTACAATGTATAATATTAGTCTCGGTATGTTTTGACATAATCCTATCTTTAACACTTTTGTATACATTCCATATGAGAATACTAAGTTTACTACAGTATTCGATATTGCTAAAGGTATTGTTGCTACTATGAGGAGCCTTAGAATATCTGAAGCTAACATGTATTCTCTACCTAAAATTGATAATGGGACGGTAGGGTAAGCTATTAATATGAACATCAAAGGGGTAGACAATGCTAAGCTTAATTTCAAAACTTTCCATCCTATTCTTTTTCTACCATCACTCATACTGCTCAATACTGGAAGTAAGAGTTTTATCATACTTGTTGAAGCCATTAAAATTACAGTGCTTATAGCGAAGGCTATATAATATCGTCCCGTTTCAGAGGCCCCTAGAAAACTAAACACGACTACAACGCTTGACCATTGTCCTACAATGAATATCGCCTTAGGAAACCATACAGCAAAACCTGCATGAAGTACTTCTTTAGCCTTAGCTAAACTAAATGCTATTTTCGTACCTATCCTTTTAAGGGTGTATAGAGTTCCCGTAATAATCATTACTAAAGGTGAACAAGCGTATCCTAGTGTGGCTCCTATCCATCCCCAACCGTGAATAACAAGCGGTATTCCAACAATAAACCTTAAAACAGAGCCTATGATTGTCGATAGCAATAGCAAGTCTGTTCTTATGAGAGCTATTAAGACCCCATGGAAAATTAGACTATAGTTTAAGAGTAAAAGCAAAGAAGTTAAAATTAGCATCTTAGGTGCAATATTTCCTAGATTTATATTTGCCAAACCTAAAAAGAGTAATATGGTTGAAAAGGCCATGTAAATTCCTAAAAATATTAATGCCGATGTCCAAAAGTACAATCTTAAACTATCATTGTCTCTATTTCCCAAAGACTTTCCTATAAACTTCTGAACACTAAAATCTACGCCCAAACTCAACAACCCTGCAATAAGAACAGATAGTGAAACAATAGTACTAGTGTATCCTAGAACATTTAACCCACCTATGGCTGACAATATGAACCAGTAAAGAAACCCTGCAATGCTTTGAACAACTGTAGCACTATATAGCCAAAAGCCTCCTTTAATAATGTAACGTATATTTAAATCATAGTCTGATGAATTGCGCTCTAGGACTTTGCTCATTACTTTGTCCTTGCTATTTCTTTTTACGGTCTTATTGTGAGTTTTCTTCTGTAAATATATATTTTGCATTATGGAAACTAATTATTTCAGCGTCAAAACACTGTAGAGTGCCAAAGAAGTTGTTATAGAATATTCAGCAGTATAATTTATTTAACAATCTTACTAGCTTAATGTTAGGGGTATACGTTGGAAATATCGTACGGTTTTAGCAGGCTTAAAAATGCTTCTGAGGCTAATAGGGTCAGAGAGTTTAAGTCTATGGATATTGTTAATAGACTTGGCGTTATTACTCCTAAGAAGGTTCACATTAAAAACTACCCCATTGACACTCCTATTTCAATATTCAACGCTACTATTGCTGTTGAGAGAGATAATGTTATTGTTTATGCTCGAATTATCTTGGGATATTACATGTATGTAAGTGCTATTGTTAAAATAGAGCTTCCCATAGATGACTTAATGACCGGTGTTGTAAGTTCGAGCCATTATCCAGGAGAGCTCATCTTATATCCAACTATGAAGTATGATATTTGGGGGGTAGAAGATCCTAGGGTATCAAGTATTGACGAACATCTTTTCATGGTTTATTCCGGTAGAACCATTAACTACTTTAACCCTGTTTTCCGTAGGGAAAGGACATTACCCGTAATAGCTGTTAATATGGATCATGATAGGTGGGTTAAAACCCATGTAGTCGTACATCCGCCGCACAGGAGAGTTCATGTTATAAGCGATAAGGATGCTTTTATAACTAAAATTAATGGTGAGGCATACTTATTCCATAGGCCTCACATGGACGATGAAATGTTCTACCTTGTTATAAGTAGGCTAGATAAAGAAGTATTATCACCTATAGGCGAAGAGCTAATAAGAGAAACTACGTGCGAAGATACAACAATAATTTTGGAGCCAGCAGATTTTGAAACTAGGCTTGGATGGGCAGGGCCACTAATAGAAGTGGAAAATAATGAGTATTTAGTGTTAATACATGGTATCGACAGGTACATTGAAGGCTACAGAGTTTTCGCTATACTTCTCGAATATGATAGGGAGGAAGGATTTATACTTAAGGCTGTCACTCCATGCTACATTATGGAGCCTAAGCAAACTTATGAAATATTTGGAGATAGGCCCTATGTTGTTTTCCCGTGTGGTGCTTGGAGAATAAATAGGGATCAACTACTTGTCTCCTATGGTGCAGCAGACTACCTTGTCGGATTTGGAACGTTAAGTATTAATGAGGTTCTGGGCGTTCTAGATAAGGGGAGGTTAGACTAAGTTCATGAATAAAATAGGGTATCTATCGACTTATCCGCCGACGGAATGCGGTATTGGCGAATACCTGTATTCCTTACTTAGGGATATGAGAGACCATAACATATTTACTGGAGAGGTTATAGTGTTTTCTAATAAGCTAAGCGACTTGGAGAAGTCTAGGAGGGACATTAACGCTTACATTATTCCATCTTTTAAACGGGGTATTCCAGAGTATAATGAAGTTCTTAAAAATGTTAAGAAGTATGGGCCATTCGATATTTTTCATGTTCAGCATGAGTGGAATATTTTTCCAAGAACGCAGAAGTTCTTAGACTTCTTAAATGAGCTTAGAAATTACACTAGAAGACTAGTTATAACATTGCATACAGTATACCATATTCTCTACAAGGGGTTTGAAGGAATAGATAAGTATAATAGGGAAATAGGTAACATAGTTGATACGATTATTGTTCATAGTGTTCTTCAAGAATTCGAACTTCGATCCCAAGGTGTTAATCTTTTTAAAATACATAGAATACCTCACGGAACAACAATTAACCCCTACATTTCAGAGTCTAAGGATGTTTTAGCGAAGAAACTTGGAATAAACGTAAATAATAGGTTTATTATTGTTTCTCCAGGTTTTCTTAGAGAAGATAAGGGTTTGGATATTTTAGCGAAAGCCATAGATTATGTTGTTAACGAAAAAGGTAGAGATAACGTACTCCTAGTTTTATCGGGGGTTATCCAAGGAGGCCTACCTAGTTTAAGATATGTTAGAAAGGTTCATGAGTACATAGTGTCTGCTGGTTTAACCGGTAACGTCTTGTTTATGGAAAAATATGTTTCAAGAGATGATATGCTTAGGCTTTTCGCACTAGCCGATGTTGTTGCTATGGCCTATAAGTTGAAAGAGGGGAAGTACAGTATAAGCGGTATTTTGCACCAAGCTTTAGGAAGTTTTAAACCAATAATTGGAACTAAAGTATCTAAGCTCATAGAGTATTACCAGCTCTTACCGGAACTTGTAGTTAAACCCGACGACTACAGGGAGTTTGGCGATAAAATAATCTATGTTATGAATAATTACGGTAAGGTTTTAGAAATGATGAGTATTGTGAGAGAATATGTTAAAAGAACTTCATGGATTAATGTAGCCAAGGAGCACATGAGACTTTATAAGAAACTTCTAGAAGGCTAAACTATTACCTTAATTCTCTTTCTGAATAGGTATGCCAGTATTAAGTAGAACTGTATGAATTCGAGCCTACCTAAGTACATTGCTGCTATTATCACGAACTTTCCTGCAAGATTTAAAGTATGGGAAACAATACCTACGGAAAGCCCTACACAGCCTAGTGCTGATGTAATTTCGAAAAGTGCATTTATGAATGATGTTTTAGCTATAGCTGAGAACAGTATGGCTAAAGAGAGATCTGTGAACACGTACAGTGCTATGAAGCCTAAAACACTCATTAACACTTCGTCGCTTATAGACTCTGTGCCGACACTTCTCCTAACGCTTAACGGCACTCTAGTGGCCATTCTTGCTGCACTCCAACCTAAATTCTTAACGGCCACGATAAACCTGAATACTTTAATACCTCCTGCTGTTGAGAACGTTGCTCCACCAATAAGCATTCCCAGGAACAGTAATGCCTTACTAACATCGGATATTGAGCCTAAGTCTATTAGTGAGAAACCTGTTGTCGTAGACCCTGAAACCATATGAAATATCCCGTTAATTATTGAGGAACTTAAACACATACCGTCAACTAAGTGTAATGATAGAATTAGGGATCCTGAAAATAGAGCTAGCAAGAGCATATATGCTTTAAACTCCCCCGACTTAAATAATGTACCTATTCTAAACGTTACAAGGTATCTTAGATCACCGAAGTTTTGTGCTCCAAGAATCATAAATATGAGTATTGGAAGAATAACAGGCGGCGTCCTAGCGACGATCGAGGCAACGCTATCATTATATACACTCATACCGCCTGTAGCTATAGTTGTCATTATCAGGTTTATTGCTTCAAAGGGGGTCATGCCGCCGAACACGTATAGTAAGAAACCTACTCCCGTTAGTAGGAAGTATATTCCTGCAACCATTTTGGCTGTTGTAATAACTGTTGGTGTTAATTTACCTCTTTCAACAAGATAAACTCTTGTCATAATGTTGTATTGTGGAAGTATAATTACGGCTAAAACTACAACGCCTAATTCCCCTATCCATTGCATCATGCTTCTCCAAAGAAGAATTGAAGGTCTAAGGACTGTTACATCGGGAATAACTGTGAAACCCGTACCTGTGAAGCCACTCACACTTTCGAAAAATGCATCGTAGATGTTCATACCGAAATCTAAATACATTACGAAAGCGGAAAGTAGGGGCATTAGTAGCCAAACTACTGAGGCAACAACTAATGCTTCAAAAGGGCTAATTTCGCCACCATAACCTCCTCTAACTATAATGTAACCTATGAATAGGAGAATAAGAGACATTAAAGTGTATGGGTAGGAAGGAGTATATCCTGTAATAATGTCAACAATAGGTACTACAATCATCATAGCTCCTTCGACAACAAGTATGGCAAAAACTGCAGGAATTATTCTTCTTAGCTCCATAGCTCCTCACATAGTGTTGTTAATGTTATTGATGTTTCCAAAATATAAGTTCTATTCTAAGAGTATTATCTAGAGCACTGGCACTACTTATCTACCGTAAACGCCTACGAGCTTAGCATAGCCGATAATATGTCCTTTCATGGAGTTGATAACGTCGTTTAAGCCCGCTCCACCGCTCAAGTCTATTTCCTTGTCTAAAGCGAAAAGAAGGAACACATACCGATGGGTGCTCCCTTTAGGAGGGCATGGGCCACCATAGCCGACATAGCCGAAATCATTAATTCCTTGTAAGCCCTCTTCAACAATATTCTTTTTAGGAATATTCTCCTTTAGCTCCGTTATTTCAGAATGTATGTTGTACATTACCCAATGTATGAATATGCCTCTAGGAGCATCAGGGTCGAACACGATGAGCACGTAGGATTTTGCATCCTTAGGGGCATTAAGCCACTTAAGCGGAGGTGATACATCTACACCATCACAAGTATATTTCACAGGTATTTCTGAGGAATTTTTGAAAGCAGGGCTTAGTAGAGTAAACTCTACTTCGGCTTCCTTAATTAGCTGGCTAAAAATGTCACCTTTAACTTGCTGGCTTAAAGTATATGAATAGTATGCTATTGCGATAACCAAAACCAAAGCCATAATAACTATGAGAACTATGATTGACACCTTGTACATGAGGGATCAGCTCCAAATAAATAGTGAGAACTATCCTAATTCTACTTATCGAAAATAAACTTAACTTTCTAAAGCCTTGAGAGCGATATTTCAGTAAACTTAGAAATCACGTAGAAAAATGATAGTATAGCTATTGCTAATAAGCTTTCAAATATGAAGCCTGAAATACATCCAATGAATAGGATGAATAGTCTAACATCCCTAGATGCTATGCTTGGTAATTTACCTATAAATACAGGGTGTTTGCCCAGGTCTAAAAGTGCTCTAGCATGCAGATAGCTTACCATTAAATCTCCGGCAATAGCGAGAACGTAGACTAATATGTGTAATACTGTGCTTAACCCGTGAAATAGTGTTAAGTAAAGTATAGCGCCAAGTAATGCTATAATGTTTACTAGTCTGTCCAGAATTGAGTCTAAAAATGAGCCGAACTTACTGGTTAAACCATAGTACCTAGCCAGTTCTCCATCAACTCCATCCAGGATAGATGATGTTTGAACTATTATTCCAGCCAATATGGGGTTACCTAGAATGAATAAAGGTAAGGAAGTAAATCCTATGATTGTTGATATAATAGACATCATATTTGGAGTTATGGGAATTTTGTGACGTATTATGAAAGCAGATATTTTCATGGAAATTCTCCTATTGATATACCTCGAAACAACACCATCAGTATTTTTACCTTTAAGTTCCAGTTTCTCTTGCAAATTCTAATACCTCCTGTAGTACGTGATCTAGGACTATTCTCCTCTTCCCTCTTAAAAGCTCTTCCAGATCGCTAGGGGTATCTATGTCAGTCCATGGATCCTGCTTTATCCTAGCCACTATAACCTTACACTTTCTCCTTGCTGCCTCCGCTATAATGTTAGAGAATGTTATATGTGCTTTGCTTCTAAGATCTACGACCTTGTCAAGTACGTTTCTTTTGATTAGAAACACTCCTAAATCAATGCAATTATATTCTCCTATATTTTTCCCTATTTTCACAACTTTCCCTGCTTCATCAGCGTAGATTTTCGTTGCTTCCTCAACTGTAATGAATTTTGGTGAAGGATCAGCTCCTACAACAATATCAGCATCACTTTTAACCATAGTCTCCATAATTTCTAAAGGTATGGTTTTAGAATATATGTGATCACACATAGACACAAAAAATTCTTCCTCAACAACGCTTTCCTTTGCTAGTAAAAACGAATACCCATTACCCCTCTCCGGATAAGGATTTTCAACAAGCACTACTTTGAAACCGTATTGCTCTTCAAGACTATGCGCTATGTTTTGAGCTACATTAGAGAATTCCTTAGCTACAACAACTATGAACTTTTTAACACCAATACTTGCTAAGGTTAAAATAGGATAATATATTAGCGGAAAGCCCTCTATTTTAAGACTAAACTTTGGCCCTTTAACTACTCTTCTAAGCCTCCTTCCCAAACCCGCAGCTAAAATTATCGCTTCCATGATGGTATCCTATACTTTAGAAATGTTACGGTTTCTTCTAAATAATAGTTTTAGCGGAAGTAGATAAATACTTTAAATGCACGTGATTTAATGGTAGAAATTAGGTATTTGGCTGTAAAACTATGATTAAAAACGCGGATCAAAGACAGAGCTTCAAGCTAAAAATCGTATTGGCTTCATGGTCTACTTTTGCATTACTAACTCTATTAGTGATGATGGGCTTAACTAGGTCATTAGACGTATGTGTGGTTCAGGCGGTGCCAGAGTTTAATATTCAAATTGACCTTATTTTCAGAGTAATATCGTTTATGGCCAGTGCTCCTCTAGTGTTTTTAATAGCTTCCATAACTTTCATTTACAAATTTGTTTCGGGAGCGAGTGTTAAGCGGGAATCGGCGCTTTTACTTTCTCTTCTCATTGTTTCCACGTTAACGGTCATAGTGAAATATGTAACCGCAATACCGAGGCCACGTTACATGGGGTCTCCCCTTTTCACCTTCAAGTATTCTTATCCTTCAGGTCATACCTCTAGGTTTACTGTTCTCTGCTACTACTTACCAAGGAAAAAGTATGAACAAGCGCTGTTACTATTCATGCTCTTCTTAGTTTCTACGTCGAGAATAATGCTCCTACAACATTATTTTAGTGATGTTTTAGGAGGCTTGCTTTTAGGCTTAGCTATTTCAGTAAGTATTGAAGTAACAAGCGCATATTGGTTAAAATATTTGACACAACTACTACGAAAATTAAAACTAAACATATTAGCATAGTGTAATCTTTGCGAATAAGGCTTTTGATAGCTAGGTACATTATACTAATAGGGGGGATAAGAATAAAGAGTAGGAGACAAAACTTCATCATAACAGCCCCTGCTTTGATATTTAACATTGAAATAGCTAATGTAAGTAGCATTATAAAAAGAAATCCGTACATTAATGTTCTAACAAACTTACTATAGGATTTACCTAGGACCATATCTCAGCACCTAAGCAACTTAAAATCATCATTGAAGAAAATATTATCAGCAATATGGCCAGCATTATTTTCAGTGTTTTAGGTTTAGTCTTAATAGCTACGGTGGAGCCTATGTTTGCTCCAATAAATGATCCAAAAATAGTTGCTGCTGCGAAGTATGGGTTAACATGTTCCCTAATGTAATATGTTAACACAGCAGTTGATGTTGTAAGACTTATCATGAATTCGCTTGTAGCTATAGCTACTTTAACAGGTAGTCCGAGAAGTAGGAACAATATTGGGACTTTTAACACTCCTCCACCAATACCTAACATTCCGGATAACGAACCCGCTGCGAACGTCCCTAATGAACCTAATGTTAAGCTTCTCTTTACGTTGCCTCTTAGTAGAAGCCTATTCTTGTTTTTTCTTAGCAACCTATAGGCGGAATATGCAAGTACTACGCTAAATGCTATTTTTAATAGTCTTTCATCAACCATTATAGCTATATTAGATCCTATAATAGCTCCTATTACAGAGAATATTTCAAGTAATGAACCATATTTGAAATTAACAAGCTCCTTCTTAGAATACACTACTGTCGCTGAGAGTGAGGTTGAAATTATTGAGAATAAGCTTAAAGCAATAGCGGATTTCACATCTAAGCCCACCAGGAGTACTAAGAAAGGCACCATTAAACTTCCTCCACCAATACCTAGAGCAGCTGCAACTACACTTACACATGCCGCTACAACGAATAGTAGAAACGTTGTTACTATCATTGCATGACACTTCTTAGCAAGCTACAAGTCTTAATTATATTTAATTTTAACGATCTACGCGACAATGATTTTCACTAATCAAAGTACTTTACTCTAATGATAAATCATGGCGCACAGATATAGAATAATTTTCCTTGCGTAATTAAGTTTGATTACACTTCTCACATGCTATCCTTGTAAATACTTATTGCAGTTCCTTTTATATATGAAGTGTTTTAGGCATGAACTTTATATTTATCGTTAAATTTATTTTACTCCCCATGGAAAACTATTTTTGAATACTATTGGGTTGGTGGAATGTTTTGTTAAGGAAATCTATTTCTAAAGTAGCTGCTTTAGCAATCATAGCAATAGTTGTTGTTATTATTGTAGTTACTGCTGCGCTATTTACCATAGGGCCTGCTCCTCCACCATCTCCATCACCTTCACCTACACCAGCTAAGAAATACAAGATTGCAATACTTTTCGACGTTGGAGGTAGAGGAGATTTATCCTTCAACGACATGGCCTGGCTTGGTGCTGAAAGGGCAAGTAAAGAACTCGGTGTCGAAGTTAGCTATTTAACTCCGAAGTCCTTGCAGGACATGATACCATTGCTTGAAAGCTTAAGTGAAAGCGGCGAATACGACATACTAGTTCTAATAGGGTTCTTATGGACTGGCCCTCTAAACCAAACTGCTGATAAGTATCCTCAGCAAAAGTTTGCATTAATAGATGCAACAACAGGCGTTGTTAGAGATAACGAAGTTGATATCCTATTTCGTGAGCAAGAATGTGCATCACTCGTAGGAATTATTGCCGCAGGTATGGCTTACGAGTTAGGAGGAAACACTATAGGTGCTGTTGCTGGAATGGATATACCGCCTCTATGGAAGTTCCACATAGGCTACTTATTTGGAGCAAAATACTTCGAACTGAAAACTGGAAAGAAAGTTAACTTCCTATGGCAGTACACTGGAACATTCACAGACACGCAAGCAGGATATACTACCGGTATGCAGCTCCTACAACAAGGAGCAAAAGTGCTCTATGGATTAGCGGGGCTAACCCATGTAGGTATGTTTAATGCTGTTATTGACTGGAACAAGGAAGGTAAAGGGAAAGCTTTCGCAATAGGTCAAGATGCAAGCCAGGAATGGTATGCTCCAGAATACATACCGCTAAGTGGAGCTAAGAGAGTAGATGTTGCGGTCTATACTGCAATAGAAATGGTGGTTAAAGGTACATGGAAAGGAGGAATAATAACCTTAGGGCTTAAGGAGGAAGGTGTAGGAATATGGGATCTTGATGGTGTAAAGTGGTTTGCAGAATTAGCTAAGGAAACAGGGCAACTTAAAGAACTGACACCTGACGATGTATACAATACTGTAAAGTCTTTGAGAGAACAGTACATTAAGGACTACGTATGGGACTTAGTTAACGAGTTAGCAGAAAAGATAAAGAAAGGAGAAATAGTGTTCAAAACACCTATGACCCATGAAGAATACGACGCTATAATCAGTGAGTTATTGAAAGGAAATCTTAATGCAGCTTTAGAAAAAGGCTCCGTAACGTAAACTTAAAATAACATATAAATTTTATTTTCTTCAACTCTTTTAGTGTTAGTATAACAGTACAGTTAACACCAAGGGGTTAAACTATTGTCTGAAGAGAAGAGAAAAGCTGTTGAAATGCTTAACATATCTAAAATATACCCCGACGGAGTTGTTGCTCTAAGAAACGTTAGTTTAACAGTTTATGAAGGGGAAATCCATGGTCTTCTCGGAGAGAACGGTGCTGGGAAAACAACATTAATGAGGATCCTATATGGTGAAATAAAACCTACTAAGGGGGAGATAAGGCTTTTTGGAAGAAAAGTAAGTTTTCACGGACCATGGGATGCTATAAGACATGGTATAGGTATGGTATACCAGCACTTTACACTTGTTCCCACGTTTACTGTTCTAGAAAATTTACATTTATCCTTTACATCTGTAGGGAAGAAAATATCTGAAAGTATGATACGTAGGAATGCTGAAAAACTCATGAAGGAAATAGGTTTTGAAGTACCCTTAGACGCTATTGTTGAGGACCTGCCCATAGGTGTTCAGCAGAGAGCAGAAATTTTGAAAATACTCCTAAGGAAGGCTAAAATACTTATACTTGATGAGCCGACCTCCGTTCTTACACCTATAGAAACTAGAGAGCTCTTTAAGACCCTAAAGAAGCTTAAGGAGAAGGGAATAACGATAATTTTCATTACGCATAAGCTTAGGGAAGTAAAGGAAATTACCGATAGGGTAACGGTACTTAGAAAAGGCCGTTTAGTAGGTACTGTTGAAACGGCAAAAGTTAGTGAAATTGACCTAGCGCGTATGATGGTTGGTAGAGAAGTATTTTTGAAAATAAGTAAGAAACCTGCTAAAGTAGGTAGAAAAGTTCTTGAAGTAGTTAATTTGTGGGTTAAAGACGATAGGGGGTTAGATGCAGTTCGCGGAGTAAGTCTTGACCTCTACGAAGGGGAAATTTTAGGTATAGCGGGTGTTCAAGGTAATGGGCAGAAAGAGCTTGTAGAAGCTATTGCAGGAATAAGACCTATTATTAAAGGAAGGATCGTAGTTGATAATGTTGATGTAACTAACAGGTCTACTGTTGAGAGGTATAGGCTTGGTCTTGCATACGTTCCAGATTCTAGACTCGTAGGTTTGGTTTTCGATATGAGTCTTGTAGAAAATACGACACTAACTAACCTTCATAAGGTTCTAACTAGGGCAAAAAGGATACTGTGGGATAAGGCTTCTGAGATAGCTGTAAAGGTTGTTAAAGAGCTTGATGTAATAGCTCCCTCACTTAACGCACCTGTAAAATACTTGAGTGGAGGTAATCAGCAGAAAGTTATGGTAGGTAGGGAAATTGTCCGTGAACCCAAAATATTCATTGTCGCCGAGCCAACACACGGTTTAGATGTTGGTGCAACGGAGTTCATAAGGAAAACACTTATTTCGCTAAGAGACAAGGGTAAGGCTATATTGCTTGTCTCCACCGATTTAGACGAGATAATGCAGTTAAGCGATAGAATAGCCGTAATGTATGAGGGAAAAATAGTTGCCATAGGTAAAGCAGGAGAGTTCTCTATTGAAAGACTCGGTTTACTTATGGGAGGTGTTAAAGCTTAATGAGTTTAGTTCAATTTCTTATGAAATTTAGGGAAAGAATTAGAGCAAGATACGAGGAATACCTTGTAATAGTTATAGAAATTCTCGCATCAGCCATCATAGGCTTCTCTATTGGCGCACTTGTGCTATACATTTTAGGCTTTAACCCTGCCAGAATATATTTTATTTTATTCTCCAAAGGGCTAAGTAACCCTAATTACCTCCTAAGCAAATCAACTCCAATAATGCTAACAGGGTTAGCTTTTGCTATCCCCATGTTGGCTGGAGTATTCAATATTGGGGGAGAAGGGCAACTATACATTGGCGCTTTAACTTCACTTGTAGTTGTTACGTTCACGCATAACCCTGCTTTAGGAATATTAGCTGGCATAGTTGCTGGAGCTGCTTTAGGTACGTTTAAGGCTGTTTTAAAAGTTTACCGTGGTGTTAATGAGGTAATTGCTGCTATTATGCTTAACTGGGTAACGTATTTTCTAATACTTTATTTACTAACAGAGAAACTGTACAATCCTCAAATACCTCACGAATCAATACCTGTTCCTGAAGATGCAAGACTGGGTAAAATACCTACTCCTATAGGTGATATTCGCTTAATATTCTTTATCGCAGTAATTGCTTCCTTAGTAGTATACTATATCCTCTATTATACGAATATAGGTTATATGCTTAGAGTAGCGGGTTTATCTCCTAAAACAGCAAAGTATGCTGGGTTTAACCCTAACCTTGCCATAATATACTCTATGGCTCTTGGAGGAGCTATGGCTGGTTTAGGAGGTTCTCTTTTATTAATAGGCTACGTTTACTCAATAGATACGACTATGTCTACGCTTTTTGGGCTTGGTTTTATGGGGATAGGTGTTGCATTACTTGGTAGAAATAATCCTATTGGCATAATTTTTTCGGCAATATTTTTCTCAATGCTTATCATAGGTGGTGAAATGATAGAGCTTCTTGCAGGAGCTCCTCCAGAATTAGCTGACGCGCTAACCGGGGTCATAGTTATTGCGCTTGCTCTCCCCTACACGTATCGCATGTTAATTAGCTATATGAGAATTAGGAGGATGATGAAGAAATGATAGAGGACATTATAAGTTTAACATCCAGCACGCTAATATACATGGTCCCTCTCGTACTAGCTGGAGTGGGGGAAATTATTACTGAAAGATCAGGGGTAGTAAACATAGGATTAGAGGGGATCTTCGTTCTCTCATCCTTCACTGCAACTATAATAACGTTTGCTACAGGAAACCCGTACTTAGGCTTGCTCTCCGGAACTATAGTAGGTTTATTGGCGGGTGTTCTTCATGGGATTGTAAGCGTGTATTTGAGGGGAAATCAAATAATAGCTGGTGTAGGTTTTAACACATTAGCTTATGGAATAAGCATTATGGGATTAGTTACAATATGGAAGCAGCATGGTGCTTCACCTTCAGTAAGTAAAATACCAATGATATCTTTGAAAATAAGGGAAGGATTAACATTTACCATATCACCTCTATCCATAGCAGCTATACTTATAGCTATAGGTGCATGGTATTGGTTGTTTAAAACAACAAGCGGTTTAAAATTAAGAGCATGCGGTGAAGATCCTAAATCTGCTGAGGCAATGGGGGTTAATGTTTTTAGAACAAGGTTCTACGCTACAGTGGTAGGCGGTATACTTACAGGTCTAGGTGGAGCATACTTAACCGTAGGTTGGATAGGACAATTTACAAGACACATATCTGCTGGAAGAGGATTCATAGCCTTAGCTAATGTAGCTTTCAGTAACTGGAACCCCCTAATGGCCATTGTTGGAGGTATGATATTTGGATTCTTCGATGTCCTCTCAATATACTTGCCAATAAAAATACAGTTAATATATCCTGAAGTAAAAATAACTACATTAGCTTACTTATTCAAAACAATACCCTACATAGGTACCTTGGCTGTAGTATCGCTTATTATAGGTAGGGCTAGAATGCCTAGAGCTCTAGGCAAACCCTACATTAAAGAGTAGGTTCTATGGCTTAACAATAACTTTTACCTGGTCTCTTCTCATCGATTTTTCAAATGCTTCCTTAACTTCTCTTAGGGAATACGTTGAAGTGATTAACTCATCAACTTTAACTATCTTCCTTTCAAGAAGCTTAATTGCCGGAGGGAATGGACCGCACCTTGAACTCACAATTTTCACCTCTTTCACAACCATTTCAGTGTAGTTAAACGATACTGGAGCTCCATGAGTACTTTTTGCCGCAATAACACCTCTAGGTCTTACGAGTTTCAAAGCTAACGGTAATCCTTCAGGATTACCTGTAACCTCAACTACATAGTCGTATCCTTGACCTTCGGGGGTTATTTCCTTTCTAAGCTCCATAGCCTCATCGAATGTTACAACATAGTCTGCTCCAAGTTTTCTAGCAAACTTAGCTTTAGGGGAATCTTTACGTACAACGACAATTATGTTCAGTGGCGAATACTGTTTAAGAACCTGTAAGCTAAGTAGTCCTATATTTCCTGAACCTAATATGGCAATATTTGATCCTGGCGCCGGAGGTTCTAGTTTAACCATTTCTATAACTGCTGCCAATGGTTCTGTGAAAACAGCTATCTCTGGTTCCATTTTGACCTCATATATGTTACGATAAGGTGATAAAACATATTCTGCCATACCACCGTCAACTGTTATACCTATGGTCTCCCTATATGGGCAGTGAGTATATAGGCTATGGGTGCAGAACCAGCATTTACCACATGTAATATTTATTTCGGTAACTACCCTCTTACCTACGATGTTTTTCGGAACATTGTCACCTACTTCAATAACTTTTCCGCAAATTTCATGGCCTGGAATTAGAGGCGTTTTGAAAAGCTTATAAGTTCCTTTGTAAAATGCCTTATCTGTACCACATATTCCTACAGCTTCAACCTTAATTTTAACCCAACCTTTTTTAACCTTGGGCTCCTCAACTTCTTCTAATCTTAAATCGTAGGGTTTATAGAGTCTTGCAGCTAACATTAAAACTCTCCTTCATTTCAGAGAAATTGTCAAGTAGTAAATTAAGGTATTCGATATGAGTGTTTAAGCTAAGAAAATATTTACTTCGCATAAGGT
>Ga0164311_10000524_pt1 | contig 17023 bp, 14 predicted proteins | sample GuaBasSedimGuay2_FD_121796 | JGI IMG/M metagenome (GOLD analysis project Ga0164311, IMG submission 121796) | Subseafloor sediment microbial communities from Guaymas Basin, Gulf of California, Mexico - Guay2, Core 4569-9, 9-12 cm | ecosystem: Environmental > Aquatic > Marine > Hydrothermal vents... | reverse complement strand
TGTCGGAACAATCCTTGGCGGCGACCTGTCCACATCCGACCTTACGTGGATTGCGCTGGCCGATACCGAGGTCGATGAGAGATTCCCGAGGATCCGGGATATCGATGACAGCACGTATATTGCCACCTATATCAGCGGCAACAATCTGTATTATGTGCTTAGTAGAGATGCCGGTCTGACCTGGGATGCACCAATACAGCTGAATGACGCGGACCAAATCGTGGTCGCCGGATACAGGTCGGTCGATATTTCCGAATCCGACGGTTACAACGTCAAGGTCACCTACGAATATATCGCGGCCGGAAGGGGCGATATTATTTATGTCGATATCAAGGATCTTATGATATACGAGTTCCTGGATGCCGATGGTGATGGAATTATTGACGAGGAAGACAATTGCCCGGGTGTTTATAATGATGATCAGGCCAATTCCGATGCTGACACTTATGGTGATGCCTGTGATAACTGCCCGAATGCCGACAACGAAGATCAGCTCGACACCGATACTGATACTGTCGGTGATGTCTGCGATAATTGTCCTAATGATGCCAATCAGAATCAGGACGATGGCGATAGCGATACGGTCGGCGATGTCTGCGACAACTGTCCTGACGATCCGAATACGGATCAGACGGACACTGACGGTGACAATATCGGTGATGTCTGCGACTGGATATGCGGTGACGCCAATGCCAGCGGGAATTTGAATGTCCTGGATATTTCCTACATTATCAATTTCCTTTACAAAAACGGGCCGGCTCCGGATCCGCTTGAAAAGGCTGACGTTGATCACTCCGGCGCCAATAACATCCTGGATGTTTCCTATCTGGTAAATTACCTTTATCGCGGCGGACCAGCACCCAATTGCCCGTAAGTACATATATCAAGACAAAATCAAGGGATGGCTGATGCCATCCCTTTTGTATTATAATATTCCGGCGAGATGATAATCTTTGACAATAAGATCTTGTCTAATAGTCGATTTATAATTTCACTATAACGACTCGCCTGTTAAAGGAGAATGTCCGGATTTTATTAATAAAATGACCTGATGCGCACTAATCATGAGAATTACCCAAATACTACTTTTAATATTAATGCCAATGTTGATATCAATTGATGTTTTGGCCGAAAAAACCCGCGAAGACGAGTTCCTTCCGATTTACCTGACACCTGATGAGATGCTCCGGCTTGATGAGATATGCTTTGTCAATTATCTCTACAAAGGAGGTCCCCCTCCCGTGGTAGCAGAACTGGCCGATGTTGATGGTAACGGCAGTATCAATATACTTGATGCCTCTTACCTGATTCAGTACCTGTACAAATTCGGGCCGCCGCCGCCTTGTGAATAACCTGAGCAGAGGAATAAATAATGCGATGAGGGGATAAAATTGTCCGCTCATTTTATTTCAGGTGTTTTGGCGAAATTATTTTAATCAATTCAGGACATTTTCTCCAGTCTTTTGCGAAATCCCCCTAGTTCCTTTTTTCACAAGTAGATAGCCGAGATTTTCGATAACCTCACAATCCCCTCTTCTTTAAATCTTTGGTAAAAATAAAGTCTGGACGACTTTGTTTTTGTTTATCTCTTGACAAACCGTATATTGATTTATTAATTTGCTATTCCAAAGAGAGTTAGACAGGGATAGCTTTATATTTTTTTGAACTGGTTTGTGAAAATTTTAACAAGCACCATATATTTCTGGTTAGACTGCCCGACCTTTGCATAACACCGGGCAGTTTGGAGGACTAAAAAATGGCCGAATTTGAACCCGATGAAAGCCAGATAAGGGCCGAAACCCTTGTGGTCGGCGGTGGAATTGCCGGCATGACGGTTGCCATCGAAACCGCTGAGCTCGGGAAGCATGTTATTCTGGCGGAAAAGTTACCAAGTATCGGCGGACGGGTAGCGGCAATGCATCAATATTTTCCTAAACTGTGCCCGCCGACCTGCGGCATAGAAATCAATCTCAAGCGGATCAGACAGAATCCTTACATAAGGGTCCTGACCCTGGCCGAAATCGGCAAAATCTCCGGATCGCCGGGCGATTACGAAGTGGAGATCACTCTCAAACCGCGTTATGTCAATGATAAGTGCACTGCCTGCGGCGATTGCGAAAAAGTCTGTGAAATCGAGCGCGATAACGAATTCAACTATGGACTGGATAAGTCGAAAGCTATTTATATCCCCCATCTCATGGCCTACCCTCCGCGCTATGTTGTCGATCCGGAATACGCCTCCGACGAAAGAATGAAAAAGTGTGTCGAAGCCTGCAAGTATGATGCAATCGAACTGGACATGCAGCCAAGAACTGTGACCGCCAAAGTCAAAGCAGTTGTCTGGGCAACCGGTTGGAGACCATACGACGCCACCAAGATCGATAACCTTGGGTTTGGAAGATTCAAGAATGTCATCACCAATGTTATCATGGAAAGAATGGCTTCGGTCAACGGTCCGACCTCGGGAAAAATAATCCGCCCTTCGGATCAGAAAGAAATTACCAAAATCGGTTTTGTGCAGTGTGCCGGCTCCCGGGATGAAAATCATCTCCCCTACTGCTCGGCCGTTTGCTGTTTGGCCTCGATGAAACATGCGACTTATATCAGGGAACTGTATCCTGATGCCGAGGTCCATATGTTTTATATCGATGTCCGATCACCGGGCCGGCTTGAAGATTTCTATGTGAAAATGCAGGAAGACGAGAAATTCCATTTCCATCGCGGTAAAGTGGCCAAGATCGAAGAGAACCCGGCCAATCAAAACCTGGTTCTGCATGCCGAGAACACTCTTACCGGTCAAATAACGACGACGGAAGTCGATCTGGCGGTACTTGCTACCGGTATGGTTCCGAATACGGCCGATGAAGCACCGCCGCTGGAGACGCCGCTCGATGACTTTGGTTTTATTGTTCCTGATACAGGCAAGGGTGTGCTGGGAACCGGGTCGGCTGTCCGGCCAATGGAGGTTTCCGCCTCCATCCAGGATGCCACCGGCACGGCTTTGAAAGCATTAAATATCGGGACAAGGAGGTAAGTGATGGATCCGAAAATCGGTGTTTACATATGTAAAGGTTGCGAGATAGGCCGGAGTCTCGATATAGATCAGTTAATAAAAGAAGCTGAGGCCGGGAAACATCCGGTCTGCAAAACTCATGATTGCCTCTGCAGTAAAGAAGCGGTGAATATGATCCGTCAAGATATCGAGGGCGAGGGGCTGAACCGGATCGTAGTCGCCGCCTGCTCCAATCGTGTCTTCCCGGAATTGTTCGATTTCGGCAAGAATGTCCTGACCGACCGGGTCAATCTTCGCGAGCAAGTTGTCTGGTCTCATACTCCCAATGACGAAGACACTCAGATGCTGGCCGAGGATTGCCTCCGAATGGGTATTGCCAAAGTCAAACATGGCGAACCGCCGGAACCGTATACCGAGGAAACAAGCAAGGATATTATGGTGGTCGGCGGTGGCATAACCGGCATGACGGCCGCAAAAGCGGCCGCTGAGGCGGGCTATAAAGTCTTTTTGGTTGAAAAAGAGACGCATCTTGGCGGATGGGCCACCAAATTCAAAAAGACTTTTCCAAAACATCCTCCCTATCAGCAGCTCGAAGATACCACCCATACCGAGTTGATTGAGGAAATTAGTAAAAACGATAATATTACTATTCACACATCGACAGTCATAGACAAAACCTCCGGTCAGCCCGGAAAATTCGAGGTGACTGTTTCAAGCAATGGTCAAAAGAGCACATTCATGGTCGGTTCGATTGTCCAGGCCACCGGATGGGTTCCTTATGACCCGGAAAAGCTCGGTCACTGGGGATACGGCATTTCGCCGGATATTGTTACCAATGTCCAGATGGAAGAAATGGTCAACAACGGCGGGATCAAACGTCCTTCCGACGGTAAACCTGTGGAGAGTATCGCCTTTCTGCAGTGTGCCGGTTCACGCGATCAGGACCATCTCCCCTACTGTTCGGCGGTATGTTGCCGGGTCTCGCTTAAACAGGCCAGGTATGTCAGGGAACAGTATCCCGATGCCAAAATCTATATCATCTATAAAGATATTCGGACTCCTCAGCAGTATGAGATGTTTTATGCTTATGCGCAGGAGGATGAAGGGCTTTTCCTGACCAAGGGTGAGATCGCCGGTGTCGCCAAAGATGATGACGGTAAAATTGTTGTCGATGTCGAAGAAACTTTGCTGGGCGAGGATATCAAAATCAAAACCGACATGGTTGTACTCGCTACGGGAATGGTGCCGACAACCAAGGTTCCAGACGAGATATTGGAAGAACATCAGCAGGCTCTTGAAGAAACCAAAGAGGAAGAAGAGGCTAAAACCGATGACGGCAAAAAGGCCGCCGAAGCGGCTGAACCAGGGGCCAAAATACTAAACCTGACATATCGACAGGGAACGGATCTGCCGACCCTGAAATATGGCTTCCCGGATTCGCACTTTATCTGCTTCCCGTATGAAACACGGAGAACCGGCATCTACGCCGCCGGTGCGGTTCGTGCCCCCATGGATTTCGCCTCCGGGGCCAACGATGCCTATGGCGCCGCAATGAAGGCCATTCAGTCAGTCGAAGCGGTTGGTGTGGGTGCCTCGGTCCACCCCAGAGTCGGTGATATAAGCTTCCCTGATTTCTTCATGCAACGGTGCACGCAGTGTAAACGTTGTACCGAGGAATGTCCATTCGGAACCCTGGATGAAGACGACAAGGGAACACCGCTTCCGAATCCTTTCCGCTGTCGGCGTTGCGGTATCTGCCTCGGAGCCTGCCCGGAAAGAATCATCTCTTTCAAGAACTATAATATCAACCAGATTTCTCAGATAATCAAGTCGATCAATGTTCCGGATGAATTCGAGGAAAAACCGCGCATCCTTGCTTTTATCTGCGAGAATGACGCCCTTCCATCGGTGGATATGGCAGGTTTGAAACGGCTTCAGTATAACCCCTATATCCGGATCATTCCGCTCAGATGCCTGGGCTCGATGAACTCAATCTGGGTCGGCGATGCACTTTCAAGCGGTTTTGACGGTGTATTGCTGATTGGATGTAAAAAAGGCGATGATTATCAATGCCATTTCATCCGGGGCAGCGAACTGGCCAACACCCGCATGGATAATGTCAGGGAAAAGCTCACACAGCTTGTTCTTGAAGAAGAGCGAGTCCAATTACATGAATTGGCGATATCGGATTATGATAAGATTCCGAAGATTTTCGATGATTTCCTTGAGGTTATCGAAACAGTCGGCCCCAATCCATATAAAGACATGTAGGACTACGACCTGCGATAGACCAAGGCCTCCAATTAAAAGATGGAGGCCTTTTTAAAAATTCACGAAAATCCTTGATACGAATTTCACAAATCATTTTGCGAAAATATATAAATTGGCGTAAATAATAATATTTAATAAATTCTGCCGATTCTTTCTGAAATCCCGGATAAAATCCTTATCTTATTGTATCTCTTCTCATTAGATGTATTATTTTTAATCGATGCAGGACAAATTGAAGCTTATATTTATGAAGAGATAATGAAATTTTTCACAAAATATACTTGACTACCAATTGAAAATTGCTTAGTTTGGTCGATAGTGGGATAGTAGCATTTAGTGTGATCCGGGCTGTTTGACAGCACGGGCAAACCGGAAAAATATATTGATAACAGATATTTTTGGACAACCAGCCGGTTTTATCTTGATTATGAACTTTAAACAAGCGTGGACCATAATAAATTAAGGAGTGAAAATGGCGGACAATATCCCAAAAACCCCAAAATTGGACGAGCTTGAGAAGGGTGGTTGGCCGAGTTTTGTTAAAGAAATCAAAATGGCGGCCAAAAGAAGTCCTATGGGAGGCGACCTTCTCGGGCAGTTAGAGCAATCTTACAATGAAAAAATCGGCCATTGGAAACATGGCGGTATCGTTGGTGTCATGGGTTATGGCGGCGGAGTCATTGGACGATATTCCGACCTTCCGGAAAAATATCCCAATATTTCGCATTTCCATACCATGCGTATCAACCAGCCGGCCGGCTGGTATTATACCACCGATGCTCTCCGAAAAATCTGTGACATCTGGGAAAAACACGGCTCGGGTTTGACCAATATGCATGGCTCGACCGGCGATATCATCCTTTTGGGAACAAGGACTGAGGAATTGGAACCGACTTTCGATGATTTGCAGAAAATCGACTTCGATATCGGCGGGTCCGGATCAGACCTCAGAACACCCAGTTGTTGTTGCGGTATGTCCAGGTGTGAATGGGCCTGTTACGATACCATGGCTCTGACTTACGATCTGACAATGCATTATCAGGATGAGTTGCATCGCCCGGCATTTCCGTATAAATTCAAATTTAAAATGTCCGGATGCCCGAATGACTGCGTGGCCTCAATTGCCCGTGCCGACATGTCGATTATCGGAACCTGGCGTGACCAGATCCAGGTGGATCAGGATGCTGTCAGAGAATATGCCGAGCGCGGCCTTGATATTCAGAATGATGTCATCTCCAATTGCCCCGGCAAATGTATGGAATGGGATGGTAAGGAACTGAATATTGAAAATGAATTCTGTGTCCGGTGTATGCATTGTATCAACGTAATGCCCAAAGCCTTACGTCCCGGCAAAGACCGCGGAGCCACAATTCTGATCGGCTCGAAGGCTCCTATCATTGAAGGCGCTTTCCTGTCCTCAGTCTTTATTCCATTTATGAAGATCACCCCGCCTTACGATGAGATCAAGGATCTGGTTGACAGGATCTGGGATGTGTGGGGTGAAGAAGGCAAGAACCGCGAACGTGTGGGTGAATTCATCCAGCGTGTCGGTCTTGGTAACTTCCTTGACGCCATCGAGATGGAGCCGATCGCCGAAATGGTTGCCCATCCCCGTGAAAATCCCTATGTCTTCTATGAAGAATATTACGAAGAAGATGATGGTGAAGAAGAGGAAGAATCATAAACCAGTAATTTCGAATATTAAATTTTGAGGTATAAAAATGGCTGATGCAATGCAAAAAAGAAGGACCGATTACGGCCCTCCGCATTATGAGCAATTCTTGCCGCCGATTGTAAAAGAAAATTACGGCAAGTGGAAATATCATGAGATTCTCAAACCCGGTGTAATGGTTCATGTTTCCGAAACCGATGCTAAACTTTACACGGTGCGTTCGGCTTCCGGCCGTCTGCTGAGTATCGACAAGATCCGCATGTATTGTGATCTTGCTGACAAGTACTGTGACGGCTACATTCGTTTTACCAGCCGTCACAATGTCGAATTTCTGCTGACCAAGGAAGAGAATATCGATCCGCTCATTAATAGCCTCGATGCTATTGGACATCCGGTCGGCGGTATGGGAAATTCCATTTCCGCTATCGTCCATACCCAGGGTTGGGTCCATTGCCATTCCGCGGCGACCGACGCCTCCGGTGTTGTCAAATGCGTCATGGATGATCTGATTGAGTACTTTAAGGAAATGAAGCTTCCGGGTAAGCTGAGAATCGCCCTGGCCTGTTGCCTTAATATGTGCGGCGCCGTTCACTGCTCCGATATCGCCATTCTCGGCGTTCATCGTCGCCCGCCCCGGATCGATCATGCGAATCTGAGAAAAGTCTGCGAGATTCCGAATGTTTCTGCCTCCTGTCCGACCGCGGCCATCCGCCCGGCAACAGTTGACGGCAATCCTTCGGTCGAGGTTCTCGAGGAACAGTGCATGTTCTGCGCCAACTGCTACACGGTCTGTCCGGCCATGCCTTTGAACGACCCGCTCAATGATGGTGTTTCGATCTGGGTCGGCGGCAAGGTCTCCAATGCCAGACATGAACCGATGTTCTCGAAGCTGGCAATTCCGTTCCTGCCGAATAATCCGCCGCGCTGGCCGGAAGTCACCACGGCGGTCCGGAATCTGGTCGAACTGTGGGCCAAAAATGCTCATAAATATGAAAGAATGGGTGAATGGATCGAACGTATCGGTTGGCCCAAATTCTTCAAAATGGCCGGTATCGAGTTCCAGAAGGAACATATCGATGACTTCAAACACGCCGGTCTGACTTATAAACGTTCGACACACTTAACCTTCTAAGGAAGGGGTTGGTATATAATGGCCAAAACTGTTGAAGAGATTGCCGATGCCATGTTTAACATGGTCAAGGATGCCATGGGCCAGAAGAAATTGAAGCCCATGGATTTGACCAAGGCGATGATATCGCTTTATGGTGAAGAAGGCGTGGACAAGAAGATGTGTAAGGGAGCGATTAAAAATCTGGTCGATTCCGGACGTCTTGTTTACACCTACTTTGGCGGAAGCTTTCTGGAAATTCCGCACAGAGAGGGCGCCGCAAACGATTAATCCCGGCGCCTCGGGGTTTGGATTCTATGTCTGTGAAAATACCGCGGCTGGTAATCGCCGGGCTTTCCGGCGATTCCGGCAAGACAATCGTTAGTCTGAGTTTGGTAAAGGCTCTCAAGCGGAAAGGGCTGTCTGTTTCTGTATTCAAAAAGGGACCTGATTATATTGACTCGGCCTGGCTGACCATGGCGGCCGGACGGGCCTGCCGGAATCTTGATACCTTCATGGTTGAACCCGAAACCGTTTTCAGCACTTTCACACGTAATGCAACTGAATCGGATATTTCTGTCATTGAGGGCAACCGCGGTTTGTTTGACGGCAAGGATTTGGATGGCACACATAGTACAGCGGGGCTTGCAAAGCTGTTGCAAGCCCCGGTTGTACTTGTGGTTGATACCACCAAAGCTACTCGAACGATCGCTGCTATTATAGGCGGCTGCATTTCTTTCGATCCCGATGTCAGGATCGCCGGTGTTATCCTTAACAAGGTTGCCGGTAAAAGACATCAAAAAATTATTACCGAAGCTGTGGAAAAATACTGTCGCATTCCTGTGCTGGGGGTAATTCCAAAACTGGGACTTGATGAATCGCTTATCCCCGGCCGGCATCTCGGGCTGATAACGCCCGCAGAGTTCGATTCCGATAATTCCTTCTCGGATCAAATGACTGAAATCGCCAAAAAGTATCTGGACATTGATCGCCTGATAGAAATCGCCGAAAAGGCAGTCCGGCTTGAAATCGCGCCAGATACAAGAGATGAGGTGATTCAGCAGACTGCCCGGATCGGGTATTTCAAAGACAGTATTTTTACTTTTTATTATCCGGAAAATCTCGAAGCACTGCAAAAATACGGGGCTGAATTGATTCCGATATCCTCTACCGATGATGGACAATTGCCTGATATCGACGGATTATATGTCGGGGGCGGATTCCCCGAAGTGCAGGCGGAGCGCCTCACTGAAAACAAGACTATGCTGAAATCGGTTCGCGATGCCGCCAACGACGGCCTGCCCATATATGCCGAATGCGGCGGCCTAATATATCTATCGCGCTCGATTACCTGGAATGACAATACTTACTCTATGGCAGGCGTATTACCGATAGATCTTAAGATGAATAAAAAACCGGCCGGGCATGGGTATACCGAGATGAAAATCGATCGGTCAAATCCCTTCTTTGAAACCGGCTTGGTGATTAAGGGACACGAATTTCATTATTCGAGTCTCCTCACATCAGTGGAGAAACTAATGAGCTGTATGTCCGTTCGAACCGGCGTTGGTATCGGGGACGGACGCGACGGCCTTGTGTATAATAATACGCTGGCGGCCTTTATGCATATTCATGCCGACGGCATTGAAAACTGGGCTCGGTCCTTTGTAAAAAAGGCGATTGAGTTAAAAAAAACGATGATGCCCTGACTGCCGAAAGCTTCAGGGCGGCGATATAGATATAATGAGAAGGTTAATATCCAGAACATAAAATAATTACAAATAAACCAGATGAACTGCGGGAGATGCCGATGGATTTTATAAGCCGGCTCCGGCAGTCATGGAATAAATTAAGAGAGTGGCAGCATGGCAAAAATAGTCAAGAAGAAGAAAAAAGGATTACGCAGCCTGAGGAGTTCATCCGGCGGTTCCGGAGTTGAGACTTCACCGTATCGCCCAAAGTTTGTTGAGAAACGTCCCCCATGCGGTGACAACTGTCCGAATCATAATCCAATTCGCAAAATGCTGATAACGATTCAGAAAGCCGAAGACTACGGAAAATCATACGATCAGGCATTCGAGGAGGCTTTCTATATCTTCATGGAAAAGACCCCCTTCCCTTCTGTCTGCGGTCGCGTCTGTCCTCATCCCTGTGAAACAGAATGCAATCGCAAGGAAAAAGAAGGTGCTGTCAGTATCAATAAGGTAGAAAGATTTATTGGTGATTTCGGTCTTAATAAGGGTCTCAAACCGAAGATGCTCGTTGAAGAAAAACGCTCCGAGAAAGTAGCCGTGGTCGGCTCCGGCCCGGCCGGAATGTCTTCAGCTTATCATCTGGCCCGTCGCGGTTATCAGGTGACGGTATTCGAGGCGTTCCCTAAAACTGGCGGCATGCTTCGCTACGGAATCCCTGACTACCGCCTTCCGCAGAATATTCTGGATGCCGAGATAAATCGAATCGCCGATATGGGCGTCGAGATAAAACTGAATACCTCCGTCGGCAATGACATCTCGATGGACGATCTTCGCAGAGATTACGATGCCGTTTTTGTTGCTATCGGCGCCCACAAGGGGTTGAAGCTCAGGGTCGAAGGCGAGGATGCCGAAAATGTTTTCACGGGCACGGACTTCCTGCATCGTGTTAACAACGGCGAGAGCGTTGAAGTGGGCGATAGCGTGGTTGTAATCGGCGGCGGGGATACTGCCATCGATGCCGCCCGCGTTTCACGCCGCCTTGGCGCCAACGCCACTATCCTGTATCGCCGGACCCGGACTGAAATGCCGGCCATCGAAGAGGAAATCGTCGGCGCGGAAGAAGAAGGCGTCAAAATCGACTTCCTGGCCGCACCGCTCGAAATTTATACCGAAAACGGCAAAGCTGTCGGTATGAAATGTCAGCGCATGGAGTTGGGCGAACCGGATGATTCCGGCAGACGTCGCCCGGTTCCAATCGAAGGGGATACTTTCGATCTTAAATTCACCACTTTGATTGCCGCAATTAGCCAGGCTCCCGAATTCAACGGTTTCGAAAATCTGATAGAAGGCCGCGACTGGATCAAGGTCGATGAAAAATTCAAGTCGATCAAAGAAGACAATGTTTATTCGGGCGGTGACAATGTCAATCTCGGTCTGGTGATTGACGGAATTCATCATGGACGTCGGGCGGCTGAGGCGATTCACGAGAAGTTCACCGGTGAGGTTATGCCTCCGGACCCGCCTGATATGGCTGTTATCCGATTCGACAAAATGCAATTGGCATATTACGAAGGCAAAGATCGAAATAATCCTGCGGAATTGTCGGTGGAAGAAAGATTCAAGAATCTCGACACCGAGATAGTCAGCACTTTCACTCAGGAACAGGCAATAGATGAATCCAAACGGTGCATGAGCTGTGGTATGTGTTTTGATTGCGGTACGTGTTGGAGTTATTGTCAGGATAATGCCGTTATAAAGCCGCTAGTCAAGGGCGAGCCCTATAAGTTTAAACTCGAATTCTGCAACGGGTGTAAGAAATGTGCGGAGAATTGCCCTTGCGGTTATATAGAAATGTATTTATGAGCAATCAATCAAGAGTTATAAATTAATTTATATGGAGGATTACTAATGCCTACATTTACGTACGGTGACATCTCAATCGAAGTCGATGAAGACGGTTTCATGCAGGAACCGGAACAATGGAATGAAGAGATCGCCAAAGCGCTGGCCAGCACCGAGGGCGTCGAAGAAATGACCGAAGATCATTGGAAACTCGCGAACTATCTTCGGGATTATTATCTGAAATTCGGTATTGCCCCTATGATCCGCAAACTCTGCAAGGAAACCGGATTTTCATTGAAATACGTATACGAAATGTACCCGTCGGGTCCCGCGAAGGGTGCCTGCAAGGTTGCCGGCCTCCCCAAACCGACTGGATGCGTGTAATTCAGCTTTTGGGAAATGCGGGGTCTTTCGGGTTATCGTGCCCGGAGCGCCCCGCGTTCTAATATTATATCAATATCGTGAGGCGGTATTAAAATCAAATGAAATTTGAGAACATTTTAAATGAGAATAAAAAGGCTATACTGGATGACTGGTTCCAGGCAATTCTTGAATCCTATCCCCCCGATTCGATAAATTTCTTCAAAAACAAAAAGGACCAGTTTCAGAACCCGGTAGGCACCACAATATCGAAAGGAATCAGGTCCATTTTCGATGAGATCCTGAATGATTTTTGCCGTGAAGATATAGCCGCCCCTCTGGACAGTATTGTCAAAATAAGATCGGTTCAGGATTTCTCCCCTGCCCAGGCTGTCAATTTCGTGTTCCTTCTGAAGGATATAATAAGAAACAATGTCGGCAAGGTGGTTTCACAATACCGGCTGGAAGACGAGCTCTACACATTTGAATGCCGCATTGACCGTCTGGCTCTCTACGCTTTTGAAAATTATATGCAATGCCGCGAAAAGCTCTGTGAGATCAGAGTCAAACAGGCAAAAGCCGGCGGCTTTAAGATTTTAGATAGACTAAACCGCAAGCCTGAAAAAGCCGGTCACGGCTCAGGTAGAAATACTGAAGATAATTGATTAAGTATATAGAAGGAGACGATGGTAAATGAAAGGTCTGTACTCATTCTTTTCTTTACTGCTGCTCATTGCCATTGCCCTGATTGGTGTTCAACTGGTTAAATGGCATTTTCTGTTCGGTGTCATAATTCCATATCTGGCGGTCGCCATTTTTATCATCGGAATTATCTACCGGGTAGTCAAATGGGCCAAATCGCCTGTCCCCTTCCGTATCACAACCACTTGCGGACAACAGAAGACATTACCCTGGATTAAATCCAGCCGATTCGACAACCCTTCCAATTTGTTCGGGACGTTGGTTCGGATGGCCATGGAAATTCTGTTTTTCCGTTCGCTATTCAGAAATACCAAAGCCGATATCAAGGATGGCAAAATTGTGTATGGCGGAAACAAATGGCTGTGGCTCGGGGGACTGGCATTTCATTGGACATTCCTGATTGTCCTGCTAAGACATTTTCGATTCTTCACCGAACCGACCCCGTTCTTCGTGAGCTGGATACAGAACCTGGACGGCCTTTTGCAGATCGGTGTCCCGGTCATGTATATGACCGATGTAATCTTACTGGGAGCACTTACATATTTATTCCTTCGGCGGGTCATAATCCCGCAGGTGAGATACATATCGCTCGCCAGTGACTATTTCCCGCTATTTCTGATCATGGCTATCGGGACAACCGGTGTCCTGATGCGTTATGTACCGTCGATGAAAGTCGACATTATCGCGGTCAAGGAGCTCACTCTGGGACTGATCGGATTCAGCCCGGTGGTGCCGGAGGGAATCGGAGCCACTTTCTTTATTCATCTTTTCCTTGTAAGTCTTTTGCTGGCTTATTTCCCGATCAGTAAATTGATGCACATGGGTGGCGTTTTTCTCAGCCCCACGCGAAATCTGGCCAATAATAACCGGGCCCGCAGACATGTCAACCCCTGGGATTATCCGGTCAAAGGCCATTCATACGAGGAATGGGAGGATGAATTCAGGGAACTGATGAAGGACTGCGGATTGCCGCTGGAGAAGGAAGAGTAGCCTATGTCGGAAAAATATAAACCAGAAGAAATATCGCAGGTAGATTATAACCCGCCCAAGACGGATTGGATCGATACCCCGGTTAAAATGCGCAAGGGCTGTTTCAATTACAGCGCCATACCCAAAAGCATTGAATACCTGGGACTTCCCAACCCGAGGAAATGGCAACCCACCGACGATGACTGGCAGCTCCCGGAAAACTGGCGGGAGATCATCCTCGAAGGTCTGCGTGTCCGTCTCGACCGATACCGCAGTCTCCGCGTATTTATGGATATCTGCGTCAGATGCGGCGCCTGCGCCGATAAATGTCATTATTATATCGGATCGGGTGATCCGAAAAATATGCCGGTTCTGCGCGCCGAACTGCTCCGCGCCGTATATCGGAACAATTTCACCCTTGCCGGAAAAATTATGGGTAAGATATCCGGCGCGCGCGAGCTTACAGTCGATGTCCTGAAAGAATGGTTCTACTATTTCTTCCAGTGCACCGAATGCCGCCGCTGTTCTGTATTTTGTCCGTACGGCATCGACACTGCCGAGATCACCATGATGGCCCGTGAGCTGTTGAGCCTGGTTGGTCTCGATATCGACTGGATCTGCACTCCGGCCGCAAACTGCCTTCGCACCGGGAATCATCTTGGAATCCAGCCGCATGGTTTTAAGGATAGTGTCGATTTCGCCGTCGATGATTTATATGATATCACCGGTATCAGGGTGGAGGCTCCCATCAATCGCAAGGGAGCTGAGATTCTTTTTATCGTACCGTCGGCAGATTATTTCGCTGATCCGCACTATTTCGGATTTCTCGGGTACATGGCGCTCTTCCATGAAATAGGGCTGGATTATACGTTCAGCGCCTATGCCTCCGAGGGCGGCAACTTCGGCCTTTTCCACTCTTACGAAACGATGAAACGACTCAATCAGAAAATTTATGCAGAGGCTAAACGAATCGGCGCCAAGTGGATACTCGGCGGCGAATGCGGGCATATGTGGCGTGTTGTCCATCAGTATATGGACACGCTTAATGGTCCGGCCGATTTTCTCGAAGAGCCGGTTTCTCCTATTACCGGAACGAAATTCGAAAATGCCAGAACGACAAAGATGGTACATATCGCCGAATTTACCGCCGACTTGATTAAACACAATAAGATCAAGCTCGACAAGAGCCGAAACGACCAGTGGCGGGTAACCTGGCATGATTCCTGCAACCCCGCCCGGGCCATGGGTATATTCGAAGAACCGAGGTATATTCTCAACAACACCTGCAACAATTTCTTCGATATGCCGGAAGGCACCATCAAGGAACAGACCTTCTGTTGCGGAAGCGGCGCCGGGCTGGGCACCGACGAGAACCTTGAGATGAGATTACGCGGCGGCTTTCCCCGCGGTAACGCCCTGCGTTACGTACGGGACAAACATAATGTCAACCTGATGGCCTGTATGTGTGCAATCGACAAGGCGACACTTCCGGCCCTGGCTGATTTCTGGGCGCCTGGCGTGGCGATCGGAAGTCTGCATGAACTGGTCGGTAATGCGCTGATCATGACCGGCGAGAAACCCGACCGAACCGACTTGCGCGGCGAACCGTTTGTCGGACAGAAAAAAGAAGAAGCCGAAAAAATAGAAGAAAGGAAGGAGGATACGGCAGATGCATGATGCAGGGAAAATCATCGGCGGGCTGATTATCTTCCTCGCCTTGATAACCAGTCCGATCTGGTATAACATGGCCAGCGGCAAGGCGGACTACACGCCGGAACTGAAATACGTAACGACTGAAAAACAATGCGTGATGCCGACCGAATACATGCGGGCCAGACATATGGATCTGCTCAATGAGTGGAGAAACGCCGTCGTCCGCGACGGCATCCGTGTCCATACCTCGCATGAGGGACGCAAATTCAATATAAGCCTGACCAACACCTGTATGGATTGCCATTCAAACAAGACCGATTTCTGTGATCAGTGCCACAATTACAGCGCCGTCGGTCAGCCCAATTGCTGGGACTGTCATATCGTTCCGGGGGAGGTGCAGTGATGGAAATAGATAGACGTAAATTCCTGACGATCGCGGGTATTACCGCCGCCACAACAATAGGCAAGAAGGTTATCGGCGATACGACTGATGTCGAGCAAATAGCCGGCCTCCCGCAGAAATCCCCGCTGGTGGGACATCGCTGGGCGATGGTTATCGATACTCGCAAGTGCCGCGAAAAATCGGGTTGTACAAAATGTATCGACGCCTGTCATTCGGCTCATAATGTTCCGCAATTCGACAATCCCAAGGATGAAGTCAAGTGGATATGGAAAGAACATTATAAAGAGGCTTTCCCCAATCAGGAACATGAACATGTCAAGGAAGGGCTTCTCGAGATGCCGGCCATCGTCATGTGCAACCATTGCGACAATCCCCCCTGTGTCCGGGTCTGCCCGACACAATCGACCTGGAAACGGGATGACGGCATTGTAATGATGGACATGCACCGCTGTATCGGCTGCCGCTACTGCATTGCCGCCTGTCCGTACGGTTCGAGAAGTTTCAACTGGCGCGATCCGCGACCGTTCATAAAGAACCTGAATAAAGAATACCCCACGCGGACAAGAGGTGTCGTTGAAAAATGTAATTTCTGCGCTGAAAGACTGGCAAAGGGATTACATCCGGCATGTGTTGACGCTTGCGAGGAAAAGGCACTTGTCTTCGGCGACCTGGAAGACCCGGAATCCGAGGTTAGGGCGCTTCTTCGCGAGAATTATGCCATCCGCCGCAAACCGGCTCTTGGCACCAACCCCGAAGTCTACTATATAGTGTGAGGTTATTATGATAGAGAAAGCACTTGTTGGAGATAAAAGATATTACGGCTGGGTGGCTTTCCTGCTGGCCGTGATCGGGGTCGGATTTATTTTCTACCTCAGACAGTTATTTTACGGCCTTGGTTTGACCGGTCTCAGCCGCGACGTATCCTGGGGTTTTTACATCGCCCAGTTTACTTTTCTGGTCGGTGTGGCGGCCTCCGCGGTGATGGTGGTGTTACCATACTACCTGCATAATTACAAAGCATTCGGCAAGCTGACCATTCTTGGCGAATTTCTTGCCATCGGTTCGGTAATTATGTGCGTTCTGTTTATATTTGTCGATCTGGGACAGCCGTTCCGGGGCGCAAATATAATCCTGCACCCGACACCACATTCGCTGATGTTCTGGGATATGATTGCTCTGGGCGGCTATCTACTGCTGAACGTTCTGATAAGCCGGATCACCCTCGATGCCGAGAGAAAAGGAATCGCTCCCCCCAAATGGATCAAACCGATAATAATTATCTCGATCCCGTGGGCGATAAGCATCCATACCGTAACCGCCTTCCTGTATTCAGGTC
>Ga0164311_10000523_pt1 | contig 17024 bp, 12 predicted proteins | sample GuaBasSedimGuay2_FD_121796 | JGI IMG/M metagenome (GOLD analysis project Ga0164311, IMG submission 121796) | Subseafloor sediment microbial communities from Guaymas Basin, Gulf of California, Mexico - Guay2, Core 4569-9, 9-12 cm | ecosystem: Environmental > Aquatic > Marine > Hydrothermal vents... | reverse complement strand
GTATATAACGTCAACCCCCATATCAATTTTTGATTTTAATGAAAATTTCAAAAGTCTGTTGATTGAAAGTGCACAAAACTCCAATTAATTTAAATTGTTTGTTTTTCTACAAAACACTTTAGTAACAACTATTTTATTGTTATGTTATGGATTTAAAATTAGTATTCTCTTTGACAATAAAATTGCAAATCAGATAACGAGCAATATTAGCGCTAAACAAGATACTAGAAAACTCAATAACTCTTCCAGCATTTGTCTAAGATTTCTTGTTTTTTAGAAAAAGAGCATCTTGCAAGCATTTTTAATCCTCAGGCTTGCAAGCCTGAATCCTCTTATATCTCCAATAACGTTTATTTGGGTTAATATCTACTTCTTCTTGCTTGGGGATACTGTATGTTACGTGAAGCCTTACTAATGACGGTTCTAACGGCAATGCTAATGGCTTTAGGCTTCCTACTTGGATTATACTTCGGAAATCCAATGGGGTTTGCATTCTGGGCTCTAATAATGTCTATTATAATGAATATGGTCATGTATTTGTTTTCTGATAAAATTGTTCTTTTAATGACTGGCGCAAGGATTGTTTCCCCTTCTGAAGAGCCTAGATTGCACAGAATTGTTGAAAGATTAGCTGCGAAGGCCGGAATTCCCAAGCCTAAAGTTGCTATTGTTCCAACTAATGTGCCAAATGCTTTTGCAACTGGTAGAAGCCCTAATAATGCGCTTGTAGCAGCAACTAGAGGTTTACTTGAGAAGTTTACTGATGACGAAATTGAAGCCGTTATGGGCCATGAACTCTCTCACGTTATTCATAGGGATACGCTTATTGCAGCAATAGCCGCAAGTATTGCTGGAGCTATAAGCTATCTAGCATATATAGCAAGGTATGCTCCCTTCATGGCTTCAACATCTTATAGAGAGCGGAATGAAACTGGGTTAATACCACTTATTCTCGCTTCAATACTAATGCCTATAGCAGCTATGATTGTCCAAATGGCAATTTCCAGAGAAAGAGAGTATAAGGCAGATGAAGGAAGCGCAAAAATAACTGGAAAGCCTTTCTCTTTGGCTAAAGCTTTAGCAAAAATAGAATCCATAGTTAGACGTAGAGCAGGAATGAAAGCTAATCCTGCTACAAGCCATCTTTGGATAGTAAACCCAATCAGAGGAGAATCTTTACTAGAACTATTCTCAACACATCCATCAACTAGAAAACGTATAGAAAGATTAAGAAAAATAGCCATAGAAATGGGCGCTTCATGGAACGATGATGAAATTAGAATTCCAGAAGAAAAGATTAAGCCCGCTTTTATTCCTCAAGAAACGACATTCGCGGCTTTTTCAGCTTACGAGCCAACCTTAGAAGTTAAAATCGACAAACTAGAAAATTACATTCTTAAACTTTTGTATGAACATGGAGAAATGTCCGTTAAATCAATAGTAGATACCGTTCCAGCGAGATTTCACGTATCTGTTTCAGAATATGATGTTGAAGAAGCTCTCAGAAGACTTTTACTACGTGGCTTTGCATATGTTAAAAGTTCCTTTACTATTATGACCCCTCTTGGAGCATACAACGACATGAAAATAGCTTTAACACCTAAGGGGTTGAAAATCGCTAAGAGAATTAAATCACGGTAGAAAAATTTGAAGACAAACAAGGTGTTATTGAGAAGAAAGTTAAATTCATTTTAAGCAAAACATTAATTGATACTTCTACCCTCACATACGTTCCCGATTCCAAAAACATTTAAAAGCATATTACGTTTTATGATTATGAAAAGAATTTATATCATGATGTTTTTAATGAAGAGCCGTTCCAATCTTTTCTAAAAGTATAAAATGCTTTTTAAAGTGGAGTCCAGTTTACTATAAATTTATATAAATAAACCTGGGAAACAACAGTTAAGCTATGTGAAAACGTGGTATTAAGTATAGGATAGCATCTCAATTCTAAGGTGCATATATTCTGATCGAGGGTAAACTTTATTAGATGCGCATCCATGTAAGCTCTTTAGTTTCAAGGGAGTTGAGTTTTAAGGTTTGATTGTATATGGGTGGGGGGATTAAATAAGTTTGGCTAAATTAGATTCAGGTGGAAACTCAGATAATACGTCTCCACCACCCTTTACGCTAACTCATGAAGATATATTCCCTATAATTAAGGCATTTTTCAAGGAGAAAGGACTGGTAAGACAACATTTAGACTCGTATAATGACTTTATAGAGAAAGGATTGCAGGAAGTAGTCGATAGAATAGGTGAAATAGATATAGACATACCTGAAAGGCCATATAAAATAGTTTTCGGAAAAGTGAGAATAGACAGACCTGCAATAAGAGATGTTGATACGGTTGAACTTAGACCAGTATATCCAAGAGAAGCTAGACTTAGAGGATTAACATATGCATCGCCAATATACGTTGACATAACGGTAATTGAAGGAGGAAAAGAAATTCCACTGGATGAACCCCAATTAATCGGATTTCTTCCAGTTATGCTTAAATCAAAAATATGTGCATTGCACGGTTTAAGTGATGAAGAGCTTATAGAACTCGGAGAGGATCCTAAAGATCCCGGAGGTTACTTTATAATTAATGGTTCTGAACGCGTCATCGTTGCATTAGAAGACTTAGCTCCAAATAGAATACTTGTTGACGTTGATACGAGAAGAGCTCATCCAGTCTACGTGGCCAAGGTTTTCTCTACAACTGTAGGCTTTAGAGCCAGAATAGAAATGAAAATGAAAGCAAACGGCGTAATATACGTTTCTATGCCAGGAGTTCCAACAGAAATACCGCTTCCAATACTCATGAGGGCTCTCGGACTAGAAAAAGATGTTGAAATAGCAGAAGCAGTTTCAGTTGACCCAGAAATACAAGATGAGTTAGAACCTTCATTTGTTCATTCAGTTGGAGTTAACACTGTAGATGAGGCCATAATGTATATTGGAAATAGAGTCGCACATGGTCAGGTAGAAGAGTATAGGCGTCAAAGGGCTGAAAGAGTCTTAGATAGAAACTTACTTCCACACTTAGGAAGAACTCCCAAATCCAGGAGAATCAAAGCATTATTCCTCGGGGAAATGGCTTGCAGACTTATAGAACTTAAACTTGGAAGGAGAAAGCCTGACGATAAAGATCATTTCAGGAATAAACGGCTTAAACTTGCTGGTCCACTTCTTGCAGATTTATTTAGAGTTGCATTCAGAAACTTGTGCAGAGATATGCGTTATCAGCTTCTTAGGATTGGTAGTAGAAGATTAATGGGTGTTAAAGCCGCTATAAGACCAAGTATAATAAGCGATAGACTTCAGCATGCTCTTGCAACCGGAAATTGGGGAAGAGGGAGGGTTGGAGTAACCCAACTATTAGACAGAACAAATCACTTGTCTATGCTGAGCCATCTTAGAAGGCTTCAATCACCACTTAGTAGAAGTCAGCCAAACTTTGAAGCTAGAGATTTACATCCTACACATTGGGGTAGAGTATGTCCAAATGAAACTCCGGAGGGTTCAAATTGTGGATTAGTTAAAAGCTTGGCTTTAATGGCTATCATATCAGTTAGCGTTGACTCGGAAAACGTTAAGAAAATTCTCTTCAAACTTGGCGTTGTTCCAATAGAGAAAGCTGATAGAGAACTTAAACTTCATGGAGCTAAAGTTTTCGTTGACGGTTGTCCAGTAGGTTTCTGTAGCAATCCAGAAGAACTTGTAGAAGAATTTAGACATAGACGTAGACGTGGAGAGATAAGTTCTGAAGTTAATATTGCATATTATCCGAAAGGACTCAGTCCAAGAGATGAAGTATACGTAAATTGTGATGCTGGAAGAGTTAGACGCCCCCTAATAATAGTTGAAGATGGAGAACCAAAGCTTAAACCCGAGCATATTGAGAAAATCAAATCTGGAGAATGGGGCTGGGAAGACTTAATCAAAAATGGAATAATTGAATATTTAGATGCTGAAGAAGAAGAAAACGCTTACATAGCTTTAAGTTTCGACCAAATAACGCCGGAGCATACGCATGTTGAAATGGCTCCATATAGTATACTTGGAATTTGTGCGTCAATAATACCTTACGCTGAACATAATCAATCTCCAAGAAATTCTTATGAAGCCGCTATGGCTAAACAAGCGTTAGGTTTGTACGCTGCAAACTTCAAGTTTAGAGCCGACTCTAGATCGCATATTCTACATTATCCACAAAAACCCCTCGTAATAACTAAGCCCATGGAGCTTATAGGATTTAATGAACGTCCATCAGGCCAGAATTGCGTTGTTGCTGTTTTGTCTTACGCTGGATATAATATGGAAGACGCTTTGATATTCAATAAAGCTTCTATTGAACGTGGTCTTGGGCGTTCGACATTCTATAGGCTTTATGAAGCTGAGTGCAGGCAGTATGCTGGAGGATTAAGAGATAAATTCCTTATTCCAGAACCTGATTTAGGCGGATACAGAGGAGAACGTTACTACAGGCTTTTAGAACCAGACGGAATAGTAAGCGTTGAAGCTGAAGTTTCAGGTGGAGATGTTCTCATAGGCAGAGCAAGTCCGCCTAGATTTATGGAAGAGTATAGAGAGCTCAGAGAAATACGCTTTAGAGATACATCTGTGTGTCTTAGACCGACGGAGAAAGGTGTGGTAGACGAAGTTATAATTACTGAAACTGGAGAAGGCTGTAAACTTGTGAAGGTTAGAGTTAGAGATCAACGTATACCAGAGCTTGGAGATAAATTCGCTTCTAGACATGGACAAAAAGGTGTAATAGGCATGATAGTTCCACAGGAAGACTTACCTTTCACAGAAGATGGAATAGTTCCGGATATAATAATTAATCCGCATGCTATACCATCAAGAATGACAATAGGGCAATTCCTAGAGTCTATGGCTGGGAAAGTAGCGGCTATGAGAGGAAAACCGGTTGATGGAACACCTTTCGTTGGAGAGAAACCGGAAGATTTAAAGAAAGCTTTAATTGACTTAGGCTTCAGTTATACTGGAAGAGAAGTATTATATGACGGAATAACAGGTGAACGCTACCTAGCAGACATATTCATAGGTATAGTTTACTACCAGAAGTTACACCACATGGTTGCAGACAAAATGCACGCTAGAGCTAGAGGACAGGTTCAAATGCTCACTAGACAGCCTACTGAGGGGAGGGCTAGAGGCGGCGGATTAAGATTTGGAGAAATGGAGAGAGATTGTCTAATAGGGCATGGCGCAGCAATGCTCTTAAGAGACAGACTATTAGAAGAATCAGATAAATATACGCTTCTAGTCTGCGAAAACTGCGGCTTCATAGGATATTATGACGCCAAGCAAAAGAAATACACCTGTCCAATTTGTGGTGATAAAGCTCAAATTTCTCCTGTTATTATTTCCTATGCATTCAAGCTTCTCCTACAAGAGCTTATGAGTCTTTGCATCGCCCCCAGATTAAAGCTTAAGGAGAGAGCATAAACATGAGCTTGGAAGAACTTGCATACAAAATCATAGGTGAGATTCGTTTCGGGCTGCTTTCACCACAAGAAATTAGACGCTTATCCGTAGTTGAAATACAAACGCCAGATACATATGACGAATCTGGAATTCCAATACCCTCAGGATTAATGGATGGAAGACTTGGAACATTAGAACCCAGACAAAAATGTAAAACTTGCGGAAATACCGCGGCTAGATGTCCTGGGCATTTCGGGCACATAGAACTTGCAACTCCAGTAATTCATGTTTGTTTTGCGAAAATAATCTACAATTTGCTTAGAGCTACTTGCAGAAACTGTGGGCACATACTGTTGAGTCCAAAACTCATGGAGAGAGCTAAGAGGAGAATGGAGCAACTTAAGAATATGCTCGGCGTTGTTCCAACAGCATTTTATGAAAGGGTTCTTAAAGAAGCTAGAAAAGCTAGAGAATGCCCACACTGTGGTTCTCCAGTATATAAAATTAGATTTGAAAAACCATCCATGTATTATGAACATACCGATAGTGGAGTTAGAAGGCTTACGCCTAGTATGATTAGGGAACGCTTGGAACGCATACCTGACAGCGATCTTGAACTCTTAGGAATAGATCCGAAAAGTGCAAGACCAGAATGGATGGTTTTGGAGGTACTTCCAGTTCCACCAGTATATGTTAGACCAAGCATAACACTTGAAACTGGAATACGCTCCGAAGACGACTTAACGCATAAGCTTGTAGATATAATACGAATAAATCAAAGACTAAAAGAAAACATGGATGCTGGTGCTCCAACGCTTATAATTCAAGACTTAGCAGAACTACTTCAATATCACGTAACAACATACTTCGATAATCATGTGTCTGGAATTCCCCCAGCAAGACACAGATCTGGAAGAATACTTAAAACTCTAGCTCAAAGACTTAGAGGAAAAGAAGGAAGATTCAGAAGCAATCTTTCAGGAAAAAGAGTGGATTTTTCAGCTAGAACGGTCATAACTCCAGATCCAAACATAGACATAAACGAAGTTGGTGTCCCACTCGAAATTGCAATGCGATTAACAGTTCCAGAGAGAGTAACAGAATTTAATATTGATGAAATGAGGCAATTAGTCATAAATGGTCCGGAAAAATACCCTGGAGCATTCTATATTATTAGACCTGATGGAAGACGTGTAAGACTTGAGTTTGTTGCTGATAGAACTAAACTTGCAGAAGCTTTAGAACCTGGATTTATAGTTGAACGCCATTTAAGAGATGGGGATATAGCAATATTCAATAGGCAGCCAAGCTTGCACAGAATGTCCATAATGGCACATAGGGTTAAAGTCCTACCATATAAGACTTTCAGACTCCACTTATGTGTATGCCCGCCATATAACGCTGATTTTGATGGAGACGAAATGAACTTGCATATTCCACAAAGCGAAGAAGCTAGAACTGAAGCCTTACTACTAATGCAAGTCCAAGACCAAATACTATCGCCTAGATATGGAGGTCCGATAATCGGGGCAATAAGAGACTTCATAACTGGTGCCTACTTGCTCACAAAGAAATCAACTCTCCTAACAAAAGATGAAGTTTGCAATCTTCTTACGGCAGCTGAATACGATGGTCCTCTACCTAAACCCGTGATAGAAGAACCTGAACCCCTCTGGTCTGGAAAACAGATATTTAGTCTATTCCTGCCAAAAAACTTCAATCATGTTTCTAAAGCTAGAATATGTAGACACTGCTCGAAATGTTTAAATGAGAAGTGCCCATACGACGCTTATGTTGTTGTGAAAAACGGCCAACTGATATATGGTGTTATAGACAAGAACGCTATTGGAGCTGAACAGCCAGAAGGATTGCTGCACAGGCTTGTTAAAGACTATGGAACAGAAGAAGGGCGCAGATTCTTGAATGCAATATCAAAGTTAATAAATAAGTTCCTTACTATGCGTGGCTTCACCTATTCATACGATGAACTTGAACTTTCAGAAGATGTTAAAAAGAAGATTAGAAACGCCATTTGGGAGGCTGAGAAGAAAATAAATAAGCTTATGGAAGAATTCAAGCAAGGAACTTTACAATGTCTTCCAGGTCAAACTCCCGAAGAATCATTCGAAATATACGTTATGAATGAACTTGCGAAAGCAAGAGATAAAGCTGGAGAAATAGCCGATGAATCGTTTACTTTCGACAATGCAGGTGTAATAATGACTAGAACAGGAGCTAGAGGTTCAAGCTTAAACATTGGGCAAATGGCTGCATGCGTAGGGCAGCAGTCGATTAGAGGTAAACGTATTATGCGTGGATATACTGGAAGAGCACTGCCGCACTTCAAAGTTGGAGATGCATCTCCAAAAGCAAGAGGATTCGTATACTCCTGCTATAGAGACGGTTTAGATCCAGTAGAATTCTTCTTCCACGCTATGGGGGGGAGAGAGGGCTTAGTGGATACTGCGGTAAGAACGCAACAAAGCGGATACATGCAGAGACGTTTAATAAATGCATTAGAACACTTGAGAGTAGAATATGATGGAACGGTTAGAACTTCAACAGGATACATAGTTCAATTTAAGTACGGTGAAGATGGTGTAGACCCAGCGAAAAGCGATCATGGAAAAGCGGTAAATGTAGCTAGACTAGTAGAGCATGTCAAGCTTGCATGTGAAGTTGGAAAACCAACATCGGAAAAATATATCGAGAGAAAACTTAAGGAGGTTGAGAGCGAAATAACACCTCTCCTAGTAGAACAGCTTAAAGAAGCTCTTAAAGAAGCAAAACTTCCAAAGGAAGGCGTTGATAAAGTTATTAAATTAACAGTTGAAGGCTACAAGAGGGCTCAAGTAGAGCCTGGAGAAGCTATAGGCATAATTGCAGCTCAGTCTATAGGAGAACCTGGAACACAAATGACGCTTAGAACATTCCATTACGCTGGAGTTAGAGAGCAAAACGTAACCTTGGGACTTCCAAGATTAATAGAAATTGTAGATGCGAGAAGAACACCTTCAACACCCATAATGACAATACACTTAGATGAAGAGCATAGGAAGAGCAAAGAAAAAGCAAAGAAGGTAGCTCAGGAAATAATTCACACGACTTTAAGTGACATAGCAAGTGAAATAAGTGTAGACCAAATAACTGGAACGATAGAGGTGATACTCGACAAAGTTATGATGAAAGATAGAAATGTAACAGTAGAAGATTTAGAAAAAGCACTCCAAATATCAAATTGCGAAGTGGAAATTGAAGATGACCATGTAACAATTAAACCTGAGGAGGAACTAGAACTCACGAAATTGAGAACGCTTTCCGAAAAAATATCCAAACTTCACATTAAAGGCGTTCCTGGAATAACACGTGTTCTCGTTACAGAAGAGGAAGGTGAATGGGTTATTAGAACTGATGGTTCAAACCTACCCAAAATTCTTGAAATGCCTGGGATAGACCCAACTAGAACAACTACAAATCACATACGTGAAATAGCCAGAACCCTCGGCGTTGAAGCTGCAAGAAACGCTATTATAAGAGAGGCTATGGGAGTATTGGAAGAACAAGGACTAGATGTTGACATTAGACATGTTATGCTCGTTGCAGACATAATGACTATGAGAGGATTTGTTAGACAAATTGGTAGACATGGTGTAAGCGGTGAAAAAGAAAGTGTTCTAGCTAGAGCTGCATTCGAAATAACAGTTCCAAATATTGTTGAAGCGGCAGTTAAAGGTGAAAGCGATCCGCTTAAAGGTGTAACAGAAAACGTTATTGTAGGTCAACCTATACCGGTTGGGACGGGGTTAATAAGCCTATATATGCGTGTTGCTAGCGAAGAAGGTGAAAAAGAATGAGTATGAGTTTGGAAAAAGCAATTTCAATGGCAGTTAAAACAGGAAAAGTTCTTTTTGGAGCTAAGTCGGCAATTAGAAGTGCCAAACTTAGAAAAGCAAAACTAATAGTAATATCTGAAAATTGTCCAAGAGAAATTAGAGAAGATTTAGAGAGGTACTGTAGTCTGTCTAGAATTCCCCTAATAGTTTATAAGGGAACAAACGTAGATCTTGGATTGGTGTGTGGTAAACCTTTCGCAATTTCAACGTTAACTATAAGAGATCCTGGTCGTTCACCAATATTGAAGATGGTGGAGGAAAATGAAGGCAGCTAGTGGAATAAGATTGACCAGTGAAGAAATGAAGCACATAGCTTTATTTGAGAGTATAACTGGAGCAGCAGTTAGAGATTGCATCATAGACGAGGAACACAATAGAATAATTATTGTCGTAAAAGAAGGAGATATGGGTATAGCAGTTGGGAGAAGAGGAAGAAACATTAAACTATTAGAGAAATTGACCGGAAAAAGACATGAAGTAGTAGAATTCTCTGAGGATCCAAGAAAATTCTTCATAAACGTTCTAAAACCAGCAGAGGTTTTAAACGTTAGAATAGTTGAGAAACCAGATGGCAGAGTAGTTGCAGTAGTAACTGTAAATCCAAAAGATAAGGGTATAGCCATTGGAAAGAATGGAAAAAATGCGCAAAAGATTAGAATGTTAGCGAAAAGATACTTCCAAATAGATCACGTTGCAATAACATAGGGGAGGAGGAAAACACTAGAAAATGACTGGTTCGAAATCTCCAAAAGGCTTGTTCGCCGCTAGAAAACTTAAAAATAAGCGTAAGAAGTTTAGATGGAGAGATTTCTACTTTAGGCGTAGAATGTTAAGACTAAAAGAAAAAGTCGATCCTCTAATGGGCGCCCCCATGGCTAGAGGAATAGTTTTAGAAAAGGTGGGAATTGAAAGCAAACAACCTAACAGCGCTATAAGAAAATGTGTAAGAGTCCAACTTATAAAGTCTGGAAAAGTAGTCACGGCTTTCCTTCCAGGAGATGGAGCATTAAATGTCGTAGACGAACACGACGAAGTAATAATTGAAGGTATAGGTGGAACTCGTGGCCGTTCTATGGGAGACATACCAGGGGTGAGATATAAGGTTATAATGGTGAACGGCGTTCCACTAAAAGACTTAATTTTAGGAAAGAAAGAGAAACCCATGAGGTAAAATGGGGGAAATTAATGAGTAAAAGAAGAAAAATGAAAGCAGAAGAGAAAGAAGAAGAGAAAAAAGTTGAGAAGACTGAGGAAAAAGAGATAAAACTTTTCGGAAAATGGAGTTTCAAAGACGTTGTAGTTTCAGATCCAGGTTTAATAAGGTACATATGCTTGAAACCTATATATGTGCCTCACAGCATGGGTAGACACGAACATAAACGTTTCGGTAAAGCAAACGTTAACATCGTTGAACGTTTCATTAACCAATTTATGAGACCTGGGAAGAATACTGGAAAGAAAGCTAGAGCAATTAAAATGGTCAAAAATGCTTTTGAAATAATCCATCTGAAAACTGGTGAAAATCCGATACAGGTTTTAGTAAAAGCGGTTGAAAATGCCGCTCCTTGCGAAGATACAACTAGAATAGCTTATGGAGGAATAGTATACCACTTAGCTGTTGACATTTCACCGCAAAGACGTGTAGATCTAGCCCTAAGATTTCTAGCTGAAGGGGCAAGAAAGAAAGCATTTAGCAACCCAAAATCACTCGAAGAATGTATAGCTGAAGAATTAATCTTAGCTGCTAGAGGAGACACAAGTAGTTATGCAATACAGAAACGCAACGAAATGGAAAGAATAGCTTTGGCAAGCAGATAAAAACGTTTTATGTTCAACTTGAAATTTTATCTAGTATGGCTTTAACGAGCCCCTCTATAAGCTTGTAAACTCTAATGTAAGTCTTAATATTCGTCATATACGGATCTGGAACTGAACCATGTTCTCCAACAAATTCAGTTATTAAATATGTTTTCTCTGCATATTCAGGATAAGAAACTATAAGGCTTCTCAAAATATACTCATCCATAGCGAAAATGTAATCTGCTTCTTCCAGCATTTTCTCATCCACTCTCTTTGGAATATGATTCACTAAGTCTACGTTAAATGTTCTTGCTGCTTTAATAGCATTAATTGGAACTCCTACTGTTGGTGAGATTCCAGCTGAAATAGCTCTCCAATTTGCCTTTCTTTCTGAAGCAAGCTTATTAAATAGTTTTTCTGCGAATGGACTTCTACAAACATTACCATAGCAAACGAAGAGAACTAATCCCACCTCTTTCCACACTCCTCTTCTATAAGGCTCTTTAATCTAATATTCTGTCAACGCCTTTTGCTCCCACTCTGCCTTAACTTTTCTCAAATCTTCTTTCTTTAAAAGTCCTCCCACTTGCTCCTTGATTTTCATGGCGAGTTTAGCTCCTATTCTTGGGAGACTCATAAGTTCTTCTATTTTCGCTTTTTTCAAGTCTTCTATGCTCTTATAACCAGCATTGTATAATACTCTTGCTCTAATTCTTCCCACTCCTTTAAGTCTAGCCAACTGCAACAATTCAGGCTTAACTCCTTTTTCTACCCTCTCCATAAGCTCTGAAATTTTCGGCAGTAAATCTCTGTGCTCAAAGAGTTTTGCTAGTTCCTGGGAAGCATATAAAAGCCATTTTGCAGCATCAACAATTCGGTATAAGTCTCCTGGTTGAACACCAAAAACACTTAAAATTTCATCTTCATGTGTTTCTTCGATCCAAGCTTTAAGAACCATAGCGATTTTAACTTCTCCAAGAAATTCCTCATACTCTATCCTGTCCTCTATAGGACTAGGCAAGTCAACCATAAATTCTTCGATATGAGCATCAACAAAAGACTCGATTTCGTCTATTTCACTTCTACTAGGCCTAAGTTTCGGGTGCATATCTGGAGTAGAAGCAATCATATGTAGAAAACTGAAATCAGTAATTTTTTGCGATCTTCTATTTAGTGAATCTCTAATTGTTATAGCTGATATTGGATCTATATACAATTCTGAAACTCTACGGCCGAATCTTGTTGCAATTACTTTTTCTCCATTAAAGTTTATCATATCTTCTTTTTCTAAGAAAGTTAATATTTTGTATATTTTTCCTTTTATCATCCTAGCTCCATACTGATGTGCGTAAAACGTTCTTTCAAAGAACTCATACACTCCTCTCTCTGTATATGCAAATCCAGATGCTATGGTAGCTAAGACATGGTTTCTTAAGGATTTTTCAATTGCAAGTTTAGACCATATTCTTTCTGGTTTAGCCATGATGTAAGCTTCCATTAAGTAGTCTCTTTCATCTTCTGTTTTAGCAATTAGCAATGCTTCTCCAACTTTATCAAATTTAGGTCTTCCAGCTCTTCCAGCCATCTGTTTGTACTCCAAAACACTTATTGGATAATAGCCATATCCAGGCTCATATCTATGATAATCATGTATTATTACTGTTCTAGCTGGGAGATTTACTCCAAAAGCTAATGTTGGAGTCGCAGTTAAAGCTTTTATTGCTCCATTTCTAAATGCGTCTTCAATTATGTGTCTGTGCGCTCCACATAAACCAGCGTGATGAAATGCAACGCCTAATCTCACGAGTTCAGCTAGAAGTTCGCTTAATCTAGTTCTCTCTCCAGTAGCTAAAATTTCATCTGCAACTTTTTCCAACGCTCTTTTAACAGGTTTTGATATTAACTCTTTTATTGTCGAAGAAAGTCTCTTAGCCATTGTAACCGCTTTTCTCCTAGTTCCAAGAAAAATGAGTGCTTGACCTCCGGTTTTAATCGTGTGGATAACAGCATTTACAGTTGGAAGACTACTTTTATGAACATCAATTTTATAGGAGTATCCATCTTTAAATTGAACTTCATCATAAACTAGTATGCCCTCTCTGAGTTTTACTGGACGCCAATCTGAGACTATAACTTCAGCGTTAAGCCAGTCAGCAATTTCTCTAGCATTACTTATAGTTGCACTTAAAGCCAAAATTTGGATTTCAGGATTAATTTGCACAAGTCTTGCAAGAACAACCTCAAGAGTAGGCCCTCTTCCTGCATCATTAAGCAGATGAACTTCATCTGCGACAACAAGAGACACATCACTCATCCAATTTGCCCTATGTCTAAGAAGAGAATCAGCTTTCTCGTTAGTAGTAACGATTATATCATAGGCTCCAAGATGGGGATCAGAACTATCGTAATCTCCAGTACTAATAGCGACTCTAATCTTCTTTCCGTTAGGCTTTTTAATAGCTTCGAAACGCTTGAATTCTTCGTATTTTTCACTTGCTAAAGCTTTTAAAGGAGTTAAATAAAGAGTTTTCCCGCCTTTTTCAATTGCATGTTTTAAGGCGCAAAGTATAGCGACCAAAGTTTTCCCAGAAGCAGTCGCACTAGCCAAAACAAGGTTTTTTCCATCTAAAACTCCAGATTTAACGGCTTCTATTTGTGGAGGATAAAGCTCCCTAATTCCAGATTCAATTATTATTTTCTTTGCATCTTCAGGTATTGGTAATTCCTCAATTTTCAAAATTGAATCCCTAACGATACTAGACTTTCTTTAAATATCCTGGTTTAGGTTCGTAAATTGTGCCATCCCTCATGAGTATACTTATGAGTCTCTGGGCTTCTCCGGCCTTGATCCCGTAATCGCTTTCAAGAGTTTTTATTAGTGTTCCTTTTTCGACCATGCCTATTTTCTTTTCGAGTTCAATGAGTACTTCAAGTATTGTTTGCAGTTTATCTCTTACGCTTTTAGGCTTTCCAGTCATAATAACGTCTATATCAAACTTTTTGGTTTCAACGTCTACTCCAACTTCACTTAGAGACTTCTTCATTATTGCTATTGCTGCTTCAGCATCTTCAGCTATAACTTTCTCTCTTAATGCTGCTCTTGCTCTTGCTTCAGCAATTCTTATCAACGCTTCGAGTTGTCTAGCTGTTATTGCTATTGGAGAACCTTCCCCTTCTCCTGCAGAACGCATGGTTAAATAGAACTCTTTAAGTCTTTCGATTGCTTCATCTGTGAGAACAGGATTTATTGTTTTAGCATAACTAATGTATTTCCTCAGGAAGTCTGGCGGTATAGGCGGTTCTATAGATGAATGTGCCCTCTTGTGAATATTCAGTATATGCTCAGACATTTCAGTATCTCTTTCTTTGTCTGGAACATCTCTAAGCACGAAGATGAGATCAAATCTTGAGAGTATGGTTATTGGTAGTGATATGTTTTCTGCAACAGTTCTATACGGGTCATATCTTCCTAGAGCTGGATTTGCAGCGGCTAGAATTGCTGTTCTGGCGTTTAATGTGGCAACTATACCTCCCTTTGCGATCGAAATTGTATTTTGTGCCATAGCTTCATGTATGGCCACTCTATCTTCAGGTCGCATTTTCTCGATTTCGTCTATGCAGCATATTCCCATGTCAGATAAAACTAGTGCTCCTGCTTCAAGCGTCATTCCCCCACCTGCCTCTCTTAAAACAGCTGCTGTTAAGCCGGCTGCAGTGGTCCCTCTACCGGTTGTATATAAGCCTCTGGGAGCTATAGCAGCAACATACTGTAATAGTCTGCTTTTCCCCACACCTGGATCTCCTATCAGGAGTATGTTTATGTTTCCTCTTATGTACCCATCTGGAAGTGTTTTTGGAACTCCGCCAAAAAGCAGGTACATTATCGCCTCCTTAATGTGTTCGTAACCATAAATAGAAGGCGCTATGGACTGAACAATTTTCCTGTGTATAAATGGGTCTTTGGAAAGCTCTAAGATTTTCTTCTCATCTTCAGGTGAAATTATTACTGCTTCCGCTTCCTTAGATTTAACATCTATGAAATTCGCATCCAAATATATATCAAAAATTCTAAGTCTTCCTTCTCCTCTTGGAGATGTAACTCTAACTATGCCAACTATTGAGACTCTATCTCCTGGTCTAGCAGTATCCACTAAATCTGAGCCTACAAGCCTAACATTAACTGAGCGTGGAAGTTGTCCTGGAGGCAAATCTTCAGGTTTCTCTTGGATTCTAATTTCCTGGTAGTCTACAAATTTTGTCTCCTCCTCAACTAAGTCAAATGTGCTTCTACGTCCTCTGCACGCTTCACTTTCGCATGTGGTTGGCCTCGTTATGGTCATTCCGGATTGAGGAACACGTTTAATTGTTTTGCAACGCCTACACTTGAATGCTGCTTCAACAATCATAGGTCTTACAGGAGTAGCTCTAACAACAATGCCCTCAACCATAACAAGTTTTCCAATGTAATCTGAACCTAACTTCCTAAGAGAAATAGGTGTTGGAAGCCCTCTAACTCTAACGGCAACTTTCTCAATTACGCTTGCATACTCAGGATCCTCAATTTTAAGCTGTTCATATGCAGCTTTACTTGCGTAATCAAGTATTGCTCTAGGATTCATTATAAGCTCTTTTGCAAGCTCTTCATCTGCAACTCTCAGATCTTCAAAATCTAGTACTAGGCTTGTTGAACCTTCAACAGCCATTTGAGAAAGCCTACTCCTATACTTCTCCATTTTAAATATTTCTTGGAAGATTTGCCTTGGATCCACATGTTTTAATTCTTCACTCATTTAACTTTCACTCTCCAGAATTTCTCTTCTCCAAGAACTCACAATGCTCCTAACAATGTCATATAGTTTTCTTTCTTCTTCCGTTAAGTTTCTCAGTATTGTTTCTGAATGTATAGATGATGAAGCTATAGAAATAACCTTTCTTAGTCTACAGTTCACTATATCTTTAGCATACTCTATCACTCGTTTATATTCTGCTGTTTTCTCGAGATTTTCTCTAGCTTCTTCTTTCATTTTCCTTAGAAGTTTTCTAAGTTTTTGGTAAAATCCCTCCGGAAGACTTGAAATGCCCTTTTTAGACTGAATTTTAGTCTCAGTCCAGTGTATCTTGTAGAGCTTCGCCGTATCTAACTCATCTTTCCTAACTATTTTAACCACTCCAGCTTTCTCTAGTTCTCTTGCAAGCCATAGTCTCATTTCTTTTTCTTCTCCTTCGCTTAAACTTTCAATTTTTAGTCCTGCAAGTTCTAAGCCAGGATGATTTCTTACTGCAATCACGTTAACTATTGAATTATCAAATTTGAATTCCTCTTTTCTTAGAGATTCCGTAATATTCAATTTTTCATCAACCCTTCTCTAAGGCAGAATTCTAAACATGAAAATGAGTGAAAGGCCCGCATATAAACGTAGGGCAAAGGATTGTTGAAAAGTCTATAGTTAGAAGATGGCGTAATCTTTAAATCAACTGTAGATTCCATTAGAATCGCTAAGGTTTATACTTGTAAAGTAGTGCTTATGCCTGAAAGAATACTTAAAAACTCTTCTTATCTGAATGCAAAATCCACAACCGGAACGATAACTAGAGTCAAAGATGTAAGTCCAACGAGCGGAATGTGTCCAATATGTATAAGAGACTGTCCATTTCTCTGCGAAATAGGTTTATCATCATTTAGAGGGAGAGAAGCATTATATCCAGAACCACTACAATCCGGATACAGCACAGCTGGAGCTTTAAAAGACTTCCACTTAGATTGAAGTGACCTCGCGGCACTAACAGAATGGGCTTCAAAAGTTACTGGAATACCGCTCATAAGCGAAGTAGATATGGATATGTTTGAAGCAGTATTATCTTAAATTCCCTTTTCTCATTTTATTT
>Ga0164311_10000522_pt1 | contig 17039 bp, 11 predicted proteins | sample GuaBasSedimGuay2_FD_121796 | JGI IMG/M metagenome (GOLD analysis project Ga0164311, IMG submission 121796) | Subseafloor sediment microbial communities from Guaymas Basin, Gulf of California, Mexico - Guay2, Core 4569-9, 9-12 cm | ecosystem: Environmental > Aquatic > Marine > Hydrothermal vents... | reverse complement strand
GCAGCATCTATACTTAATAGAATCTTCGCAGCAATAGGCCTTAACGTAAAAATTGAAGTAGAGAAGCAGTTCTTCAGAGGAGCATACTTAGATAAGCTAACTGCAGCCTTTGCTGCAAAGGAGGCTCCAGACATAATCGCAATGAAAGACCTACCAACACTAGTCGAAGGAGGCTATGTAATAGCCCTTGACGAGTACATTGAGAAGTACAAGGACTTACTAGAGGACGTTTATCCAACTCTATGGAAGGGCGTTACCTATAAGGGTAAGATATGGGCCATTCCACAGGACACTGAGGCAAGACCACTATACTTCAGAAAGGACGTTCTAAGGAAACTTGGATGGAGTGAAGAGGAGATAGAAGCCCTACCAGAGAAGATCCGTAAAGGAGAGATAACCATAGAGGACTTAATAGAGGTAGCCAAGGAAGCCATGGCTAAGGGCCTGGTCGAGTGGGGCTTCTACCATAGGCCCAACTTCGGCGGCACACCCTTCATAATACTCTACTACCAGTACGGCGGCGAGTTACAGGATCCCAAGACAGGAAAGCTAATACTATGCAAGAGCGCAATGCTAAAGATGCTAACACTACTGCACCGCATGGCCCAGGTAGATAAGGTAGTACCACCTAATATGATAGGGACTTCCTGGAGAGACATACACGCAGGCTTCGTAAATGGACGCGTCCTCTTCTGGTTCGGTGGTACATGGCACTGGGCTGAGTGGCAGAGAGTGGCCTACCACGAGAAACTAGGCAAGCTACCTGAAGATTATGAGTGGGAGAACATGGGATTTGCCCTAGTACCAGCACCTGAGGAAGGACTCAAGCCGCTAACGCTAACAAGCCCGTACCTCTACTACGTCACCTCCCAGTCAAAGTACCCAGAACTCGCATTCCTCCTAATAGTGCTAGCCACTTCAGCTCCAATGGACGCCATACATGCCATTGACAGCGGACACCTACCAGTGAGATCCACTACTGTAAACCAGCCATACTATGCTAAGTCAAAGTTCCACAAGGAAGTTGCTTACATGCTAGAGCACACTACATTCGAGCCACTACATCCCAAGTGGCGCGCCTATAAAGATGCCTGGATAACAGCGATAACTAAGGTCGAGACTGGCGAACTAACTCCAGAGCAGGCATTAGACGAAATGGTCAAGACGCTACAGACAGAGCTAGGAGACGCCATTATCATAAAAGAGTAAGAGGATAACTATTTCAGGTGTAGGAAATAGATTTTTTATCTTTTTCTCCCTCTATAAAATTTTTATCATTCTTTAGAGCAATATTATCTGTTAGCTAACAATCGGAGGGTATCGCCTTGCTCGCAAAGGATCAGTATCTAGCTTACCTCAACAAAGTGCTGGGTGTGCTCAAGGAAGTTAAAACGAGATTTGGAAGATTTATACTCCTAACGGTCTTCCTGACTCCACTGCTAACAATGATGGCCTTAGCATGGATCTCGCCTGTAGTACTTACAATATATCTCAGCTTTACGGATCTCAACATTCAAAACCTATTGACATTCAACGTGAGACTAACCCTAGAGAATTTCGGGAAGATCTTTAAGTACGATCCCTTTGTCCCCGAGGTCCTAAGGATAACGGTAATGTATGTGACCAGCGTGTTATTCATAAACGCCATATACAGCCTAATACTGTCCATAGTCTTGGCCTACCTCATCCGAAATGAGTTTTTATCAATATTCTTACGCGTCTCATGGCTCATTCCAAGAATAACTCCTGGAATAATATACGCGCTAATGTGGAACTGGTTTATAGACCCTAGGTCAGGGCTCTTAAACCCCTTACTTCAAGCTCTTGGTGTTCCCGCAGAATGGTTGCCTAGAAGCTGGCTTCTACAAAAGCCCTATTCACAGTTGCTGATGATAATAGTTAACGGTTACGTTGGAGCAAGTTTTGGAATGATAGTGTACACTGCTGCAATAAAGTCCGTACCCGATGATATAATACATGCAGCAAAAGTTGATGGTGCCTCCGATCTCCAAGTAGCCCGCCACATAATAATACCCCTCCTAAAATGGCCTATACTCTTCGTAACTGCCTGGCAGACCTTGAGCCTCATGGCTTCCTACGAGCAAATATTAATGATCTGGGGTAGCGGTGGTGGAGGAGGATATCGAGGTATAACGCGCGCTGCTGGCGTAACGGTATGGGCGTTGTACTCTTACACTAAGGCCTTCGATGACTTCGAGTACGGCTACGCTTCAGCGCTCTCACTGCTCCTCGTTATAATAGGCATAGCGTTGATCATCTTGTATTTCAAGATTTTCGGGTTCAGGAGACTAATGGAGCCCAGCAGAGTGGAGGTGTAAGCTTATGGCTACTGGAGGGAGATCTAGTAGGAGTTGGAGATACGTTTCGAAAGTACTCAAAGCGCTGGTGATTCTAGGAGTTGCAGTGATACCATTAGTACCTATATGGAGCATGGTAGCATGGCTTGCCATACAGTCCTTCAGCAAAAAGGTAACCCTAGGACTAGTTCCCCTAGGCTTATCGATTGAAAACTGGCGCTTCCTATGGTCCCCCGTCAGAGCCGGACTAAAAGAGTACCCGAATATATGGCCTGTGACAATCAACACTCTCCTCCTAGCACTTGGAGTTTCGATGCTAGTAGTCCTCGTAAGTACTTTGGGAGGCTACGCAATATCTAGAATAGACTTTAAAGGACGGACTCTACTCATGGAGTTCATCATTGCACTTCACGCGTTTCCAAGCATAATACTGCTAATAGCGCTCTTCATTATTCTTAATAAGCTAGGACTTTACGGCAAGGGCATAATAACGCTCATCGGCATAGCGATAATTAAGGCTGGCCTAGAGATACCTATGTCAACGTGGATAATTAAGGGGTTCTTTGACAGCATTCCATGGGACCTTGAATGGGCTGCACTAGTTGACGGTTGCTCTAGGCTGAAGGCTTGGAAAAGCGTTATACTTCCTCAAGTACTCCCTGGAATAGCCGCCGTTGCAATATTCTCATTCTTAGCGGGCTGGAGTGAATTCTTGCTCGTCTTCACGTACGTCAAGGACGAAACCTATTACACCCTGCCCGTGCTCCTGTACCACATGATAGGAGAGTTTAAATTTATAGACTGGGGCCTGTTGGCTGCTATGGGACTATTCTACACTATACCAACACTACTGTTCTTCACGCTAACACAAAAAGTGCTGCTTAGAATATACGTCGGAGGGGTTAAAGGATAAAACTAGTTTAAACAATTTCACGAAATATTTTTCTTAAATTCTCAATGGCTATTTTAGCAGCCTCTTCTGGGCTAGGCTTAGGTAAGATTTCAGCCGATAGGAAGCCCTCATATTTTATATCTAGTAGAGTTTTAATTATGCTCTTAAAATCTATATGTCCAAGCCCAGGTGCTAGTCTATTGCTATCAGCGACGTGAAAGTGTCCAAGCCTACTTGAAGCCTTCTTTATCGATTCCTCAACTATGGCTTCTTCAATATTCATGTGAAATGTATCGAGAAGAAGGTAAAGGCTCTTCGAACCTACGTCCTCGATTAGTTTTAGTCCCTCGTCTACCGTGTTTATTATGTTCGTTTCATACCTGTTAAGCGGTTCAAAGAATATTTTTACGTCGAACTTTTCCGCGTACTCGCACAGCTCCTGAAGACCTTCTATAAGCCATGTATAAGCAACCTCATATTTTACCCCTCCAACTACTTTGCCCCTCATTAGGCCTATGACTACTCCACTTGAAAGTTTGTGAGCCACTTCTACGAAATCCTTTAACCGAGCTACAGCCTTTTTTCTAACGTTGGGTTTAGGGTCCGTTAGGCTGAGTCCCTCATGAAGGTAATTTAGTCCCGTACTAAAAGCTGGGACCTTAATCTTGTACTCTTCACACAAGGCCTTTACAACACTTACCTTGAGGTCCTTAGGGTCTAGTAAGGAGAGCTCTACTCCATCGTAGCCGTATTTAGCAGCTCTCTTAAAAATGTCCTTTAGTTCACCTATGAAGGCTATTGCATCGAAGCGAGGCTTAGAAAGAGATGTCACTATACTAACATTAAGTATGGTCCTCATCTTACACACCAATAAAAGTTTTAGCTTTAGATTAACGCCTTTCCAGTTTTCTTATCAAACAGGTGTATTTTGTCCTTCTTAAACGCTATCTTCACTTGCTCATTCATTCTTACCTTGATTTCTGGAGTTACTGCCTTGAGAACTAGGTCTCCAATCTTGAGGTTTATGATCAGGTCTCTGCCTAGAGGCTCTATTACGTATATAAGCGCGGGAATCCCCTCAACTGCACCGATGATTATATCTTCAGGTCTTACGCCCAGTATTACCTCGCTCGGAGCCTTAGCCTTTAGTACTTCTGCAAAACTCTCCGGAAGCTCTGTGACCATGTGCTCGGACTCAAATACTAGCTTTCCGTCCTTTTCGGTGAGCACTCCCTCAATGAAGTTCATTGGAGGACTTCCTATGAAGCCAGCGACGAAGAAGTTCCTGGGTTTATAATACAATTCCTCGGGAGTTCCTACCTGCTGTATCTTACCTTCATTCATTACTGCAATCCTATCGGCCATCGTCATAGCTTCTAACTGGTCGTGCGTTACGTATATCGTCGTTATTCCAAGCTCCTTCTGAAGTCTCTTTAGTTCAGCTCGCATGACAACCCTTAGCTTTGCGTCAAGGTTGCTTAGGGGCTCGTCCATAAGGAATATTCTCGGCTTCTTTACAAGGGCTCTAGCCAGCGCTACACGTTGCTTCTGTCCACCGCTTAGCTGTGCCGGACGCCTATCGAGTAGCTCTTCAATGCGCAGGAGCCCCGCAACCTCCCTTACTTCCTTCTCGATCTCCTTTTTCGGCACTTTCTTAAGCTTTAAGGGAAAAGCTATGTTATCAAAGACACTCATGTGAGGATAAAGCGCGTAGCTCTGGAATACCATTCCAACGTTCCTATCCTTAGGTGGGAGATCGTTGACTATTTCGTCGTCGAAGTATATGTATCCGGACGTGGGCTTGTAAATTCCCGCAACCATTAGTAGCGTAGTCGTCTTTCCACAGCCCGAGGGGCCTAGGAATACCATGAATTCACCGTCCTCGATCTCTAAGTTGACATTGTCTACTGCCACAACTTTCCCGAATTTCTTTGTTATGTTCTCAAGTTTAACTCTGACCATTGGAGACCCCCACGTAGATATTTGATTTTAATATATGGGCTTAAGCTTTTAATCATTTCGACTTTTAAATAAAGAGAAAGTGAAAGTTTATGAAACCTCATACTTAATCCTTCTCCTCGAGCTTAAACAGTAGGTGTATGAGCCTATCGATGTCCCATGGGACTTCTTCGGGTTTAGCTTCCGGAAGCTTTGCTAACTCGTCGTATACTTCATTCATCAGGTTAGCGATTCTCTCGTAGAAAGCGTAGTACTTGTCGTATACCTCACATAACCTCGGTTCAGGGTCTATTATGCCCCTCACCTTTACTAGGTTTGAAACACCTTCTGAGATACTGGACAGTTCGCCCGTCCCCGTGCCTACAAGTATTGCGTCACCTATTAAAGTGGCATCTAGGACTTGGGGTATGACAACCCTCCTCTTAGTAACATTGGCTTTTATACGTGCCCATGTAGGAGTTTTCCCGCCTCCACCTAGCACTACAAGCTCCTTACTGTACACGCCCAGTTCTTCAAGAACTTCAAGTATCTTGCGTATTTCAAAGGCTATACCCTCCATGAGAGCCCGAAATACATGAGCCCTTGTATGGTGTACTGTAAGTCCTAGTATTAGTCCTCGCGCATAGGGATTCCACCTAGGAGCCCTTGCGCCTCCGAAGAAAGGCAGAACTATAAGCCCATTAGCTCCAGGGGGTACGTATTCAGCTTCCATGTCCAAGTATTCATACGCCCTCCTGCGCGTAAGGTTTGCAAGAACTTGTTCGCCCTGACAGAATTGGTCTCTAAACCACCTTAAAACAGCCCCAGCTGTGGACATACCTGCCTCAATGTTCCATTTACCCCTAATAGCTGCAGCCGTTACGACAACCCTCATCTTATCGTCTAGAACCGGTGAATCGACGGTAGTAGCGGTTGTGGAACCAGTTCCTGTAGACTCCTCGACTCTAGTGGAATCTAAAACACCGGCACCCAATATTTCGCATTGTCTGTCGCCTGCACCTCCCATCACTGGAATACCCTCAAGGATGCTCAGCTCCTTTGCAGCATCCTTCGTAGTTTCCCCTACGACTTCGTCCGAAAAGGAGGCGTGAGGAAATAACTCAGCACACTCCTGTAGACCAAAGGCTTCAAACAAATCCTCCGACCATTCTAATTTCGTTATGTCAAATAACATCGTCCGCGAAGCAATCGTTACGTCGGTCGTATACTTTCCAGTAAGCTTGTATACTATATAATCCTTAGGTTGAAGCGCAACCTTAGCCTTCCTCAGAACTTCAGGCTTATTCTCCTTATACCACAGGAGCTTAGTAGCTGTGAACGTGGGATCCACTATTAACCCAGTCTTCTTGTAAATCTCCTTGACGTCAAAATTTCTCTTGATCCACTCAGTTTGAGGTAACGATCTCTTATCGAGCCATATGGGAACTCTATCTAATGGATTCCCTTTTTCATCGAGTAGTGCTACGCTCTCTCTATGACTACTCACAGCTATACCAGCAATCTCACTAGGATCCACTTTCGCCTTACCCATTACTTCGAAAATTGCCCTCCTCACAGCATTCCACCAGTCATCCACGTCCTGTTCAGCCCAGCCAGGCTTTGGATAGTAAGTTGGATATTCTACTCCTGAAATAGCGACAACTCCATTCTCGAAGTCTATTATCGCTGCCTTAGCCGTAGTAGTCCCCAAGTCTATTCCGAGCGCGTAACGCTTTACCATAGTAGATACCTTGTAGAGATGGTATAAAATAATTTTTTACGTTATCGATAGCTCCCATTATCTCTTTACTATACCCTTGCTGGCAATGCTTAATAATACTGGAGCGATATCTTACACATGGATGAAAACATGAGCACTATGAGAGCAGCTGTTGTTAAGGCAGATTTCGTTATTAGAGAAGGTTATGAAATAAGCCAAACAGAGCTTAGGACTAGAAAGGTTCGAGAGGGGAACAAAGTCTGGAAGAATCCTAAACTAGTTCTTGACACAGAATACCCTAAGCCTAAGCCTGGAAGAGGAGAGGTTCTAATACGCGTAAAGGCCTGCGGCATATGTGGAAGTGACATACACTTCATTGAAACCGATGAAGCCGGCTACATGATATACCCCGGATTAACGAAATTCCCCGTTGTCATAGGCCATGAATTTAGCGGCGTAGTAGAGGAAGTGGGCGAAGGAGTAAAGTGGATTAAACCGGGAGACATGGTGACTAGCGAGGAAATGATGTGGTGTGGCCAATGCGATCCATGCCGTGCAGGCTATCTAAATCACTGCATTCTCCTAAACGATCCAGGCAACTTGGAGTTCGGAGAGCTAGGGTTTACCCATGATGGAGCCATGGCAGACTACGTTGTCGTTAAAGAGAAATACGTTTGGAAAATAGACAGCTTACTTGATGTTTATGGAAGTGAGGAGAAGGTCTTTGAAGCTGGAAGCCTTGTCGAGCCTACCTCCGTCTCCTACCATGCTATATTCAACAGAGCAGGAGGCTTTAAGCCGGGAGCTTACGTTGTCGTCTGGGGTGCTGGGCCAATAGGCCTAGCAGCCATAGCTCTTTCAAAAGCTTCAGGAGCTGGGAAGGTTATAGCCTTCGAAATAAGTCCCGTGCGAATAGAGCTCGCAAAACAAATGGGCGCGGACTACGTCTTTAACCCAGTTGAGCTGGAAAAGAAAGGCATGCAACCCTACGAGAAGATCCTTGATGTAACCGGTGGAGAGGGCGCTGATTTGCACGTAGAAGCCGCAGGAGCACCTGAGAAAACTTTACCGCAGATGCAGAGGAGCCTGGCTATAGGCGGAAAAATAGCATGGATAGGACGAGCACCTACAGAAGTGCCGATCTACCTCGAGATATTCCAGGTGAGAAGAAGCCAGCTCTTCGGCAGCCAAGGACACTCTGGCTGGAGCACATTTAAGAACGTAATAAGACTCATGGCTGCAGGAAAAATAGATATGACTAAGATCATAACCAGTAGGTTTAACCTAGATGATGTAGAGAAAGCCTTTGAAAGAGCCCACAAGAGAATAGATGGAAAGATAACTATAAAACCCTAAAATGAGCGTTTTTACTGCTTAAAGTCCACGGAGGTGGGTAAGGATGGCAAAGTATGAGTCAAGATTCGCAATACCGATCCTAAACAAGTTTGGCGAGAAGATATACCTCGACCAAATGACTATATTCGAGATTCAAGAAAGGTTGAAGAAAACGGACATAATACTGGTACCCTGCGGCTCTATTGAAAACCATGGTCTTGCCGCACCCGTAGGCGAGGACACCTTAATAGGGACTTATATCGCTGAGAGAGTGGCATATGACACTGGTGTTACTGTAGCACCGCCGATAATCTATGGCAGCCACCCAAGCCATCACTACGGCATGCCTGGAACAATACCAATTAAGAAAGAGGCTTACATAGACTACGTAGTGAGCGTCGTTAAGTGGCTCAGCAACACGGGCTTCAAGAAAATAATACTATTCAACTCCCATGGACAAGAGTACGTCCTCCCAATAGCAAAAGATAAGGCCATAATAGAAGAGAGAGTGCGTGCCCTAATAATGGTTACAAGCTGGTGGGCGTGGGTTAGAGATATAATACAGGCAGGCACAGAGCTTAAGCCAGGACTTATAATAGAGACGCCTTTTATACACGCAGATGAAGTAGAGACGAGCGTAACCTGGTACGTTGCAGAGAAACTAATGAGACTAGAAAAGCTGAAGGAGGCTGATGCTGAGAAACTTGTAGGAGTAATTCCTGATAAGTGGGTTGATAAGGCTGGAAACGTTTACGGTAGACCTTTCTCATGGTTCGACGTCAGCCACTACATGGAAATACATCACTATCCTAAGGGAAGCGTAGGCTATCCAAGTAAGGCTAGTAAAGAGAAAGGAGAAGTGATCGTTGAAGAAGCCGTAAAGAGGATCATCGAGTTCATAGAGTGGCTGAAGAAAGAATATCCTCCAGGAGAAGCACCAAAAGTATGGCCTGAACCTGGAGATTTCAAGTATTAAGGTCAGAAGTAATTAATCTTATTTTTATTCCCGTAAACTTCTACTAGATTTCAGCTAAAAGAGACCGAAACCTGAGGTTCTGTTTCAGTAAATACTTTTGAAACCCCGCCCTCCCTCTCAACTCTATAAACTACATCTGCTGCATCTTCTAGCTCCCGCTCATGGGTTACTATAATGAGTTGAGGCACTATTCGGTCCCTTTCTTTGAACAGCCTCTTAATTATGGTCACTAGGTGGCGGCGCCTTTCTTCATCGAGGTGTATTGTAGGTTCATCAAGCATTATGAAACCTATTTTATCTCCCGCTAAAACCCTCGCTATTGCTAATCGCAATGCGAGAGCTAGACCCACCCTCTCGCCTCCACTGATCATATCTACGCTCTCAGAGCCTTGAGACGAAACTAGCGTGATATTGTAGTCGTCGTCTATGTGTATGTCAAGAAACTCATAATTAAAGCTCTGGAAAAGTTTTCGAGTGTAGTGCTCTATCAGTGGACGCGACCTACGTCTAATAGTCTTCTGCAATCCTTCCTTACCGTAGAGACTCCTTATCTTCTTCAAAAATGATATATACTTCGTTATGCGTGCATACTCCTTTTCTAGCCTCTTGAGCTCGCTTAGCCTCCTTTCGAGTTCGACTATATCGTTCTTAAGTTTCCTAACTTCGGCTTCAGTGAAGGAAAAGTCTGCTAGAACTTTCTTCTCCTCATCGGTTAACTCTGAAACCCTATCTAGAATATTCCTATGTTCCTCCTCACTGTAATTCAGCTTCTTCAGCTCCCCCTCAAGCCTCTCCTTTGCTTGTTTCAGCTCACCTATACGAGCCTTAGCTTCATTAATGGCCTGCGTAAGAACGACAATTTTAGCTATTTTTTCGCGCAGTTTGTCGGCCTTCTCCTCAAGGTCTGAATACTCCTTTAGTAGTTCCTCCGCATTTTGAAGCATACTCCCATACTTTTCCTCAAAAGCCTTTAGCTTCTCTTGTAAGTTCGATAACCTGCTTTTCATTTCATTATATCTCTTCAAAACCTCTCCTTCGTTGCGCCCTTCCAAGTACTTCTTAGACATCATGTAATCACGATATACTCCTTCAAGTTCCTCTAGCTCCTTACTTACCTTCTCATACTCTTTCTCCAAGGGCTTTAATTCCTCTAGCTTCTTCTCTAGACTTTTCATGGCGTTCCGAACATCTGCTAATTTCTCCCGCCTTATCCTCTCGCCTTCCTCCACACGTAGGAGATAGGTCTTCTCAAAATCCTTCAGTCTATCTAGATTTGATTCTAGCTTACCTCTTTCCTCCAGGATTTTACTCTTATCAGCCTTCAGCTTATCAACGCTACTTGCCAATAGGTCTCTTCGCTGACTGAGCTCGGTCAGTAATGCTTTTCTCTGTAGACTGCTCAACTTGGTGTAACATAGAGGACACTTCTCGCTCCTGCTTAATTCGCTCATATATTCCTCTAACTCCTTTATCTGAAACAGTAGCCCTTCGATCTCATGAGATCTCTTTTCGATCAAATCCGTTAATTCAGACAGTTTCTCTTCAAGCGTCTTGATTTTCTCCCTTAAAAGCCTAGAAGCTTCAGAGAAGCTCATATCGGGACGTACGCTCTCGAGAATTTCAGATAGGGCTTTAACAGCCTCCTCTCTAATGCTTTTTAGCTCCGAACAAACAATCCTCTCCTGTTCCTTAAGCGTTTGAAGCCTGCCATAAACTTCAGCCTTTGTTTGCAAGAGCTTCTCCAACTCTGCACGCTTGTTCTTGGATTCTGAGTAAACTTTCTCCACATAGGAATACTTTTCTACTACAAGTTTATGCTTCTTGAGCTCATCGAGTTCTTTTTCTAAGCTTTTTACATTCTGTAGGATGAGAGATTCCTCCCTTTTCAAGTGAGTATATTCCCTCAATACTGGAATCAGAGAAACTTTTGGTTCGATCTTCTTCAACTCGTCTTGGGCTTTAAAAGCATCCTTAAGCTCACTCTCATATCTCATTGCTTGAGACTGTAGGGATTCTAAATGTTTGTTAATTTCTAAAAGCCGTGACGTAAGCTCACGAAATCTATTCGCTCTTTTGTCATATTCCTCCTTTTTACGTACGGTCTCCTTGAGATCCCTTTGGATCCCCTCTAGCTGTTTCTTAAGCGCTAAAAGTTTCTTCTCTTTGACATTTAGTTGCGCTGTTTTATCGGAAAGCTCCCTAATTATCCTATCTCTCTCCTCCAACCTGCCATAAAGCTCTCTGGCTTTTTCCTCAAAGGGCTTTATTACCTCCCTCATTTCGTTGTAGGCTTTCTCTAAGTCGTCTATCCCCATAAGCTTAGCCAGTACCTGTTTCCTCTCGGCTGGCCTCGCCGTTACAAGTTTCTCTATTTCTCCCTGCCTAATGTAGACAGAATTCAAGAAAAGGCTTTTATCCATTCCAAGAATTCTTTCAATGAGCTTATTAGCCTCGTAATCCGTGTAAGCCCTGAGGATATTATTTTCATAGAGCTTTACGTCGCTTCTAGCACCTCTACCAGTTTTAACTACTGACCTCTCAACTCTGTAAATCTTACCTCCAGCCTCAAACTCTAAGATTATTTGGGCTGATCCTTCTCCGCGCCTTATAACATTCTCTAGAGAAACCCCTCTACTATGCTCCTTGTACAGGGCAAAACTTATAGCATCGAGAATGCTTGTCTTGCCCGCACCATTGGGTCCTGTCAGGACTACTATTCCTTCAGGAAAGCTTAGCCTGCTATCCCTATGGGAAATGAAGTTGCGGACATATAGGCTTCTTATCATCATGCTCAGGTACCCTCCTCAAAAAATTTCTTGGCAAGCTCCTTAGCCTCTTCTACATCCCCTTTAGCTAGGAGAGAAAATAGCTCGTATGCGAAACTAGCTTTAGTATCATCCTCTAATGCCTCCTTCAAGAGCTGCTTTATGCTGATATTACTACTCCTTTCAAAATCCCCTTCTAAAACGCCAAGGGACTTCTCCTCTATATTCCACCGTATTGCTAGTGCCCTAGGAGATAGGTGCCGTGAGACGTATCTTTGGAGTTCCTGCCTATTGATGTTTGTCCCCCTAACGTTTAAGTGGACTATAGGTTTTTTCGGAGAAGTAAATCTAGCTAGCTTGGATAGTATCTCTGCCAAGTGGGTTTTAAGCGATATCCTATCTAGGTCTATTTCGAATTCCATATGAGGTCTAATGCTCTCCAAGTCCACTTTATGCACATGCGGGATATCTCTGCTTAAGTCTACTAAATAGAAACCCTTGCCGTTCCTTTGATACTCCTTATATTCGTCTCGACTCCAGATTTCTGTGGAACCAGAGTAAGCTAACACTCCTTCCCCAAAGTTCTGTAAAATTCGCTTATGAATATGCCCTAGAGCATAGTAATGAAACAGCTTAGGCAGGTCTTCGAGCGTCAGCTCATAGTCGAAGGGTAGGAATTGGTATATAGCTTGGTGAAGGACTAAGATCCTCTTACTATACTTTTCTGCAACTCTGGCGAGCTCGGATAGCTTCTTCAAAATAACCGGTTTAAACGCGCCCGGAACGTACTGTACACCGCAGATAATGATATTGTCGTAAACGTCGTAAGGATTAGAAGCTCTTAGAACTCTAACTCCCAACTGTTCAAAAAGGGCATGGGGTGGAAGACCCTTTCTCTTGGGCTGATCGTGACTTCCAGGTATCGTATAGATTTTTATGCCCTTTTCATGGAGCTTTTTCACAGCCCTAAGCACTGTAAGTAAAGCCTCTGTAGAAGGACGAGAGGAATCAAAGAGATCGCCGCTATGAATTACTATTTCAACCCTTTCGGAGATTATCTTATCTATTGCCTCGTTAAACGCTTCGTAGAAATCTCGTTCTCTCTCAGTAAGATTATATTGCCTATAGCCGAGGTGAGTGTCTGAAAGATGAGCTATTAGGGTCATTACCAATCCTCCACAACATCGTTATACATTTTCTCTACTTCCAGGAACCTATCTGAACATTTTTTCCACTCGCCAACGATATCTATATCTCCGCCGGAGAGCTTTCCCTCAAACTTATCTATCTTAACTATCGCTGGTATTCTCACCATTAACCCTAGAATTATTGCTTCACCTATGTTAAGGGAAGACAGTTGCTCTAGCAGGTCTTCACTCAGCGTCTCGCTTGCTTGTTGTACGTACCTCTGGTCGGAAGGTTCTACGAGCCTTAAGACTATCATATTGTTTGCCTGTGAAAGGGTATCGGGATCAAGGGCCTTAGGTCTCTGACTCACAAGACATAACCCTAAACCGAATTTCCTACCCTCTCTTGCTATCCTACTAATCCAGTACTTTGCAAGCGTCGTGCGATCCTTAGGCGCTAAGATGTGCGCTTCCTCAATGACTATGAATAGGGGGAAGGGAAGCCCCTTTCCTCTGCTCTTGTAGCTCTTTCGAGAGTAGAGTAACGTTCTTAAGAAATGGCTCACAACTACATCGCATGCCTCTTCATCAAGGGACCCCAAGTCCACTACGTTAACATAGCCTAGTTTAATCTGAGAGACCACTGGAGGAGCTTTTAAGTCCATTAAGCTACCATATTTGTCTAGCAGCGCTTCAAGTTTGTTTCTCACGGAAAGAATAGTTCCTACGTCTTTCCTCTTCTCTTCACTTTTAATAAACTTGCTCAGAACCTTCTCCAAGGCTACGAAAAATTGGTCGCGGTCTACCTGTCCTTTATTTATCAACTGTATAGTCTTGTTAAGTGCTTTTCTGAAGTAGTATTCCTGTTTATAGGCTTTTGAGTCTATGTTCATTAGTCTGAGCAGCTCGCTCACATGAAGGTTCAAGGGATTAAGTCTAGGATATATCGGGTTTACCTCCCCATTCTTAAAGCGTGCATCAATGTACTCAGAGTGCATGTCAAATATTAGCGCGGCACCGCCCAATTTCAACAATCCTTCGCTTATTACGGCAACTGTATTGGATTTTCCCGCACCTGTTATGGCAAGTATAGCCAAGTGCCTCGATACCATCCTATTCACGTCAATGTATACAGGAACCTCAGGGTTTGAGGCAAGGACCCCTATGCGAAGTCCCTTCTCTTTCTTCGAGAATACCTGTTGCAACGTGTAGGAGTCTGCCCGCTTTACTTCTGTTGCGGGGGGAGGGGGAGTTCTCGGTATCTCGAAACTGTTAACGTCCCCCAGGATCTTTATTATGCCTTTAATGTAGTGATCTCGCTTGCCCTCTAAGCTCCTTATCTTCTCAACAATTGCCGGATCATGTATATCCTCACTTAGCGATATACTCCCCATTATAACGCTCCTTACTATGCCTAGCACCTTCTTATTATCGTATTCGAGCACCACATATTCGCCTAGTTTGGGGATCGTTTTAGAAATGAACGATGCATAGCTTGGTGAGGCTTCACCAATGACATAGCCTATCGTCTTCATAGCATTTCCCTCCCCTTCTCTTCACCATAAAGGCTTAAAATTCGATAAAGCTTAAGCATGTCCTCAGCACATATCTCAACTTCCCTATGAACCCTCCTGAGAGGATACGGATAACCTTTAACAGAGAGGGAACGAAGTCTACTTAACAGGTCTTTAATCTCGGATATATCGAGCTCTTCGGGTATTTCAACCCGAAAGACCATTCCATCGGGTTCAGTCCTCGCGTAAAACACTGTGAAAGTTACCTTATCATCACAATATTCCTTCAGATATCCTTTTATGTCTGAAGGTATGCTAACTACATATTTTTCAGGTTGTGAAAATCCCGGAGATAAAGTCATCTTACTAAATACAACTAGGTCGGGCTTAAGGCTGTGGCTAAAGTACCTGCGACTAACAGAAGTTTTGGATATCGATACTATTTTGTTCCCAAAGTCTTTTAGTAGCTTGAGCAATAGTTGAAAAGTCTCTAATCGCTCAAGAAACGATATGACTTTAATGGCCTTGTCAACGTCCTTAATACGCTCTAAAATTGTTCCAAAGAAATCTTCTGATTGAACCTTAAGCTCCCCTTTTCCGATACTCTTTGAAAGGCTTTCTATTAAGTCTTGGAATTCCCTTAGAGTTTTCCTACTAAGAAAATAGAAATGAGTCCCATAAGCTTTCGCAAAGAAACTCACGTATGATCCATCGTTAAGTGCAAGGTCTATGTCGTAGTCTTCCAAGACTTTAAGTATAGTCCTTAGCTCGAGAATAGCCATATGATGCCTTACTCTCTCCAAGACATTATCTGATGGATACAGGAGCCCTACTTTTCCCGTCTTTACTCCGTCCTCGTACCCTCTATCGCCGTATACTAGAGCTGCGGCATCTACGGCGTAAAGAAGAAAGCCTCTAAAATCTATGAAGTTTAGACTTCCATCTACGGCTGCAACTCGACCGATGGAGGGAATACTTTCGGGAGAATAGCTAGTCCACTTTTTAGCAACTTCACTTAAGCCGACGTTAAGCTCTTGAACACCATTTATTATGCTCCTACGGTTCACTAATGCGTATTCCAGTAGCTCTGGTATCAAATAAACCACCTATCTCGTACATTTCTAATCTAATACATCTCCAAACTACTTCTAAAGATAAGCACTCAAAATAAAACTCTCAGAAAGCTAAGCGAAAGTAAAATAATAGCGTTAACTAACCCTCTTTAACCTCTATTCTCTCCCTCTAAAGCTTCCCTGCTTCTCATGAACTCCTTAAAGTAAGGTAGAGCCTGAAGATCGTCCATGAGGAAAATTTTAAGTAGTTTTACCTCCCAGCTTCGAAGTGCGGGACATATGTAACATCCGAGCCTATAGAATCCCTTTAGGTAAAGAGGATTTAAAGGAATCTCATTAAAGAGCAAGTAAAGCTGTGCTAAAGCCGTGCTCCAGTTCTTTAGCGGAGACAGGATCTTTAATCTACCCTCCCATCGGATGGGCGGTCTCATACTTCGAGGACGAGATTCAGCATCTCGGTCCCCCACTACTAGAGCTATCTTGCCTTCAGGATAGATCTCAAAAATCTTTTCGTGTAGGGCGTTCACCTTTAGGATAGTACACCACCTGTTGTTATGAGTTGGCAATCCCTTTTCAGGTAAACTCTCTTTAATGGGTGCATATGCATACTCAACTCTCACACCTAAACGAGCCGCGACTTTCTTAACATACTCTATGTTACTTGGAAAGTCTACCCCCGTATCCACGTATACCGCGGTAACGTGCTTAGACCCGAAAGCCTTCAACGATAAAATTAGTGCGGTAGTGCTATCCCTTCCGCCGCTCCAGGGAACTACTATGTGGTCGACGTCTTGTACGCTATGCTTCAGAAAGTTCATGGATATCCTTTCATGCATTTGAACAATGTCCCTATTTGAGCTAACTAGGTCCTCCTCTTTAATTTCGAGACATTCAGCCTCCTCCTTCGAGAGAACCTTTACTTTACCGGTGTCAGGTATCTTTATTTTCGCAACTAAGGAGGGACCACAGTATGTCTCATGCGTGCCTCCAAAACCTCTTACGAAAAGCGTACACTTGTAACCGGTGCCGAGTAAAATTTCAAGCATCCTCTCATATCCCTCGCCAAGACCTAAAAATAGGTCATAGGCAGGTATTGAATACTTGACGAAGGGAGCGTCCTTGTGCGAGAAGACGTAAGCGTTCTCTTGCCATTGAGCTGAGTTCCTTATGATAGCTCTCGCTCTCTCAAAACATCTTGAAAGAGTTATGATCCTTGCGTTTCGAATCCTTTTCTTATCAACCATGAAGAAGACGACGTTCTCTGGAAACTCGTCCTCTAAGACAAGAAACTTGGCATCCTCCCTCCCTACTAAGATAATGTTGTACAACAGCTCATCAACCATATCTTCAAGATTTTTTCGAATCTCATTTATCCCCCTAG
>Ga0164311_10000520_pt1 | contig 17063 bp, 13 predicted proteins | sample GuaBasSedimGuay2_FD_121796 | JGI IMG/M metagenome (GOLD analysis project Ga0164311, IMG submission 121796) | Subseafloor sediment microbial communities from Guaymas Basin, Gulf of California, Mexico - Guay2, Core 4569-9, 9-12 cm | ecosystem: Environmental > Aquatic > Marine > Hydrothermal vents... | reverse complement strand
GGGGTCCTGGAGCTTTCGGACGAGGTGGGGCACGTCCGCATCGTGGACCTGGGAAGGTGCACAGGATGTTTCAACTGCGCCACCATGTGCCCGGACGTGGCGATATCGGTGAAGGTATACGAGGAGGAGAAGGTTGGGTGAAAGAACTCTCATGAAGGGGAACGAGGCCTTGGGGGAGGCCGCTGTCAGGGCCGGCTGCAGGTTCTACTTCGGTTATCCCATAACACCACAGAACGAGCTTACGGCCTACATGGCGAAGAGGATGGACGAGGTGGGAGGTGTCTTCCTCCAGAGCGAGAGCGAGGTCGCTGCCATAAATATGATATATGGGGCCTCCGCCGCAGGTGTGAGGGCCATGACTTCCTCCTCGGGCCCTGGGATAAGCCTTATGCAGGAGGGCATATCTTATCTTGCCGGGGCAGAACTTCCCTGCGTGATAGTGAACGTGATGAGGGGCGGGCCGGGGCTCGGAAACATAGCACCATCGCAGGGGGATTACTTCCAGGCCACGAGGGGTGGAGGGCACGGGGATTACAGGACCATAGTCTTGGCGCCCTACAGGGTGCAGGAGATGGCCGACCTCACGACCTTGGCGTTCTACCTGGCGGACAAGTACCGCACCCCGGTCGTGGTGCTCGTGGATGCGGTGCTGGGACAGATGATGGAGCCGGTGGAGTTCGGGGAGTTGGACCTTCCCCCGCTTCCCCCGAAGGATTGGACCGTGGGGTACATGATGGGGAGGCCCAAGAGGCTCGTGACCTCCCTCCACTTAGCTCCTGGGGCCTTGGAGAGGCACAACCTACACCTCAAAGAGAAGTACGAGAGGATAGAAAGCGAGGAGGTCAGGTGGGAGGGCGTGCGTTTAGAGGACGCTGAGGTGGTCCTCGTGGCCTACGGCACGAGCGCGAGGGTGTGCCTCGGAGCTGTGAGGAAGGGGAGGAGGGAAGGGAGGAAGGTGGGGCTCTTTAGGCCCATAACCCTCTGGCCGTTCCCTTGGAAGGCCCTGAGGGAAGTTGCGGAGAGGGTTAAAGCTATCTTAGTGGTGGAGATGAGCTTGGGGCAACTCGTGGAGGACGTGAGGCTCGCTGTGGAGGGGAGGTGCCCCGTGCACCTTTTGGGAAGGCCGGGAGGGGGTGTGCCCACGGTGAGGGAGGTGTCCGAGAGGGTGGGGGAGACCTTGGACGGAGGTGGAGGATGAAGTTGTTGAGAGCTTATGAAAGGCCCGAAAGCCTTGCGGATGTTCCCTTCAGGTACTGTCCGGGGTGCGGGCACGGGATAGTTACGAGGCTCGTGGCGGAGGTGGTGGACGAACTCGGCATAAGGGAGAGGACGGTAGGGGTAGCCCCAGTGGGATGTGCGGTCTTCGTGGAGGAGTACTTCAACTTCGACATGGTCGGTGCTGCCCACGGAAGGGTATGTCCCGTGGCCACGGGGCTAAAAAGGGCGCTTCCCGACCATGTTATCTTAGGTTATCAGGGGGACGGGGGCCTCGCTGCCATAGGGCTCGCCGAGGTGGTGCACGCGGCCAACAGGGGGGAGAGGGTGACGATGATCTACGTGAACAACGCCGTGTACGGGATGACCAGGGGACAGATGGCCCCCACGACTCTTCTAGGGCAGAGGACCACGACCACCCCTTCGGGAAGGGAGCCCAGAAGGGACGGGTTTCCGCTCAAGGTGTGCGAACTTTTGGCAGGACTTGAGGGCGTGGCGTACATAGCCAGGGGGACGGTCACTTCCCCTAAGAACGTGAGGACCCTTAAGAGGTACATAGAAAGGGCGATAAGGACGCAGATGGAGGACGAAGGATTCTCGCTAGTGGAGGTCCTCTCGCCCTGCCCTTCGAATTGGCATATGAAGCCGTTGGAGGCCATCGCATGGGTCGAGGAGAAGATGGTACCCTTCTACGGCTTGGGAGAGGTGAAGGCGTGCACGCAGAAGTCGTAGTGGCGGGGAGGGGCGGGCAGGGGGTGTTGGTCTTCGGCACCGTCCTTGCGCACGCTGCGGTGTGTGAGGGCAGGGAGGTGAGCTACTTCCCCTCGTACGGAGTGGAGGTGAGGGGGGGGTTGAGCCGGTGCTCGGTGGTGGTCTCGGACGAGGAGATAGCTTCCCCCATAGTCGAGGAGCCGGACCTGCTCGTGCTTATGGACCCAGGGCTCTTGGAGGAAATGGAGCCCCAGGTGAAGTTAGGAGGAAGGATATTCCTCAACGGGGAGGTCGGTAGGAGGTCGGAAGGGAGGGTCTATTTGTACGTCCCGGCCTCGGACCTGGCATTGGAGAGGGGGATACCGAAGGCCGCCAACATGGTGATGTTGGGGGCCGTGGCCAGGGAGACCGGGATCGTGGGGTTGGCCTCCTTAGAGGAGGCTCTGCTCCGGGAGGGGAAAGCCTCGGAGGCGAACAGGGAGGCCCTCAGGCTCGGGTACGAAACGGGGGCGAGGAAACTATGAACGAGCTTTGGGAGAAGGTGGAAAGTTTCCTCCCTTTAGTTTCGAAGCCTGGCAGGTACCTGGGGAACGAACCTCATACCGTGCGAAAGGACCCCGGGGAGGTGGAAGTCAGGGTGGTCCTGGCATTTCCGGACGCCTACGACATAGGAGGGAACTATTTAGGGTTCTCCATCCTCTACCACATCGTAAACCGGAGGGAGGAGGCATCGGCCGAGCGGGCCTTCGCCCCGTGGCCCGACATGGAGGAGGAGATGAGGAGGAGGGGGATACCCCTCTTCTCCTTGGAGAGCAAGCGTCCCCTTAAAGAGTTCGACGTGGTAGGGTTCACCCTCCCCTACGAACTTACTTATACCAACATACTAAACATGTTGGACTTAGCTGGAATCCCGATCCTTTCGGAGGAGAGGGGGGAGGACGACCCTTTGGTCCTCGGGGGAGGGGCCTGTGCGTACAATCCCGAGCCCTTGGCCCCGTGCTTGGACGCCGTGGTGGTAGGGGACGGCGAGGAAGCGATCGGGGAGATAATCGAGCTGCTTGTGAGGCTGAAGAGGGAGGGGGCCTCGAGGAAGGAGAAGCTCAGGGCCTTGGCTCAGGTGCCGGGGGTCTACGTTCCTTCCCTCTACGAGGCGAGGTACGAGGGCGGGAGGTTTTCTGGGGTCAGGCCCAAGGAGGAGGGCGTCCCGGAGGTCGTGGAGGCGAGGTGGGCTCCCCTCAGGCCGGAGAACTATCCACCATCGCCCATCGTCCCTTTGGTGGAGGTGGCATACGACCACCTTTCGGTGGAAGTTATGAGGGGATGTACGAGGGGATGTAGGTTCTGCAACGCCGGGATGGTGTACCGACCCCTGAGGGAGAGGCCGGTGGAGGAAGTCTTAGAGAACATAAGGAGGTGGGTGGGGGCCACTGGATGGGAGGAGGTCTCGCTACTTTCCCTTTCAACCTCGGACTACGGGGGACTGAGGGAGCTTCTGGAGGGGGCGAACGAGTTCCTGGTCCCCCAAAGGGTGGCTGTCTCCCTCCCTTCCCTCAGGCCGGATTCCTTCACCGAGGAGCTCGCCGAGGCGGTCGGATGCGTAAGGAAGGCCGGGATAACATTCGCTCCGGAGGCTGGGACGGAGAGGCTCAGGAGGGTCATCAACAAGGACATAAAGGACGAGGACCTCCTCAGGGCCGTGAGGGTGGCCTACGGAAGGGGATGGACCACGGTAAAGCTCTACTTCATGCTCGGACTTCCCACCGAGGATATGGAGGATGTGGAGGGGATAGTGAGGCTCGTGCGGAGGGCCGCCAGGGTCGCCAGGGAACACGGGAGGAACAGGAGGCTCCACGTCTCCATCTCCCCCTTCTCTCCCAAGCCCAACACCCCGTTCCAGTGGGAGGGGATGGAGGACCTGGCCTCCTTGGGAAGGAAGATAGCCTACCTCAGGAGGAGGTTGAGGGGGGTTCCGAACTTGGTGCTCAGGTGGAGGAAGCCCGAGGTCACCCTCTTAGAGACGGTCCTGGCCAGGGGGGACAGGAGGCTTTGGGACGTCGTGAGGAGGGCCTGGGAGAAGGGGGCCAAGTTCGACGAGTGGGGGGAGTTCTTCGACTTCGGGAGGTGGGAGGAGGCCTTCAGGGACGCCGGGATCGACCCTTACCGGGAGGCAGGGCCCAGGCAGGTGGATTCTCCCCTCCCCTGGGATCACATAAGACCTTGGGTCAAGAAGGAATTTCTGGCGGAGGAGAGGGAGAGGGGCCTCAAGGGGACCACCACCCCGGACTGCAGGAGGAGCGGGTGTTACCTCTGCGGGAGGGAGGCCTGCCCCCCGGGGCTGCTTTTAAGGGGGACCTCCCCGAGGAGGGAGGAGGCGGCCGTCAGGTACGGGAGGAGGCCCAGGAGGAGCCTGGCCTCGGAGCCCGTGCTTCGTTCGCTCCTCAGGGTCAGGTACGCCAAGGAGGGGAAGGCGAGGTTCTTAGGGCACCTGGACACGGTGAGGACTTTCGAGAGGGCGGTACGGAGGGCGAAGGTGCCGGTGGCATATTCCCAGGGGTTCCATCCGAGGCCGAGGCTCTCCTTCGGGCCGCCGCTTCCCTTGGGTATAGAGAGCACGGTGGAATACATAGACATACATCTTTCGGAGCCATATCCGAGGGACATCGTGGTGGCCCTGAACAGGGTCCTGCCCGAGGGGTTCAGGGCTTTGGAGGCCAGACCCATGTTCGGAAGGACCCCTTCCTTAAGTTCTGCCATCTCCTTAGCTGTCTACAGTGTGGAACTTAAGGGGGTCGTGGGGTTGGAGGAGCTGGTGCGCAAGTTCATGGAGAGGGAACATGTATCCATCCGTCGGAGGGTGAGGGACGAGGAGCGGACGGTGGACATAAGGCCGGGCATAAAAGCTTTGGTCCCAGGGGACGGAAGCTTGGAGATGAGGGTCTCGGTGGGGAAGGAGGACAGCCCCCGGCCGTACGAGGTATTGGAGGCCCTTTTGGGATGGCCCGAGGAGAGGGTGAGGCTCACCAAGGTGGTGAGGACGGGGCTGTTCGTTGAGCTTGATGGGCGGTTGAAGACGCCTATGGAGGTATGGTGAGGTGCGGACCGCAACCGGGGGTAGACCTATGAGCTTCGCACGGTGGGAAGTGCTCCGGTCCGCCCAAGCGAGAGGAGATGGGAGAGGTGCGTACGGAGATAGTCCTAAATTCGGCTATACACGAGACCAGGATAGCAATATTGGAGGACGGCCGCCTGGTGGAACTGTTGGTGGAGAGGCCGGAGCAGGAGAGGATGGTAGGGAACATATACAAAGGGGTGGTGCAGAACGTGTTGCCTGGGATGCAGGCGGCCTTCGTGGACATAGGGACGGGGAAGAACGCCTTCCTCCACGCTTCGGACGTATGGGACCTGGATTTCCTGGATTTGGAGGAGGAGCGACACGGGAGGCCCGGTCATGCCCCGATACAGCAGAAGCTCAGGAAGGGCCAAGAGATACTTGTACAGGTCACGAAGGAGCCCATAGGGGATAAGGGCCCTAAGGTCACCACGGCCATATCCCTGCCCGGAAGGTTCGTGGTCCTGGCCCCGGGACAGGAGGAGCTCTTAGGGGTTTCGAGGAAGATCACCGACCCCGCAGAAAGGAGGAGGCTGAGGAAGTTGGCATCGTCCCTCAGGCCAGAGCACTGTGGGGTCATAGTGAGGACAGTAGCTAAGGGGAAGGGAGAAAAGGAAATAGGTGGAGAGATAAAGAAGCTGGCTAAACTCTGGGAGAAGGTGCTGAAGGCCAGCCAGAAGGTCAGGGCTCCAGCGCTCCTCCACAGGGAGATGGGGATAACCTCGAGCTTGGTTAGGGACCTGTTCTCAGAGGACGTGGACAGGGTGGTGGTGGACTCCAAGAAGGAGTACAAAAGGATACTTTCCTACCTCAAGGAGGTCTCCCCGCACCTGAGGGAGAGGGTGGAGCTCTACGACGGGGAACTGCCGATATTCGACGCCTTCCACATAGAGGAGCAGGTGGAGGAGGCGCTCGGCAGGAGGGTGGAGCTTAAGACCGGCGGGTTCTTGGTGATAGACCACACCGAGGCCCTGGTCGCCATAGATGTGAACACGGGAAGGTACGTGGGAAGGTACGATCAGGAGGATACGATATTGAAGATAAACCTCGAGGCGGCCAGGGAAATAGCAAGACAGCTGAGGCTCAGGGACATAGGAGGGATAATAGTCATAGATTTCATAGATATGGCCTCCCCGAGGAACAGGAGGAGGGTGGAACAGGAGTTGGCCGAAGCCCTCAAGAGGGACAGGGCGAGGACGAACATACTGCCCATAAACCAGTTCGGCCTTTTGGAGATGACCCGTCAGAGGATGAGGCCGAGCTTGCTCTACACCTTCAGCGAGCCCTGTCCCGTGTGCGGGGGGGTAGGTAGGGTCCAGGGGAGGGACACGACGGTGACGAAGATAGAGAGGTGCCTTAAAAGGGCCAGGGTGTACTCCGGGGAGAGGAAGTTCGTGCTCAGGGTGCATCCGAGCGTCGCGGAATACCTCTCGGAGGACAGGAACAGGAGGCTCAAACTCCTCCAGAAGTCGGCCAAGGTGAAGGTAGAACTCGAGGAGGACCGGGAGCTTTCCATAGAGGATTTCAGGGTGATCTCCGAAAGGACCGGCGAGGACGTGACGGAGAGGTACGGTAGGGGATGAAGATGCTTGACATCGGTCCGATCCTGTGTTATCTTAGGTTGCGTTAACTTATCGAAAGGAGGGAGCAGGATGAAGCGCATAGGTGTGCTGACGGGGGGTGGGGACGCCCCCGGGTTGAACGCCGTGATAAGGGGGGTCACGGTCAAGGGAGCGCAGCTGGGATACCAGATATTGGGGTTCAGGCTCGGGTGGAAGGGGATGCTCGAGAAGGATTACGAGGAACTCACTTTGGAGAAGGTGGAGGACATACACAGGCAGGGCGGGACGATATTGGGCTCTTCAAGGACCAACGTGGCCAAGGTGCCGAACGGGTTCGAGATAGTCAAACGGAACTTAGAGGAGCTTGACATATATGCCCTGATAGCCGTGGGTGGTGACGATACTTTGGGGGTGGCCAAGAGGCTACACGAGGAGGGGGGGAGGGTGGTCGGCGTCCCCAAGACCATAGATAACGATGTGGGCGCCACGGACTACACCTTCGGGTACGATACGGCCATAAACAGGGTCATGGAGGCCCTGGACCGCCTGCACACCACCGCCAAGGCCCACCGTAGGGTCATAGTCGTGGAGATAATGGGGAGGGACGCAGGGTGGATGGCCTTGGAGGGAGGGATGGCGGGAGGGGCGCACATGATACTCATACCCGAGGTGCCTTTCAAAATAGACGATGTGTGCGAGGTGGTGAACGGAAGGTACGGCCCGGGGAAGCCCAACTACGCCATAATAGCGGTGGCCGAGGGGGCGAAGAACCCCGAGGTGGACGAGAAGCTCAAGGAGTTCGGGGCACCTGTGGACGACTTCGGCCACGTGCTCAGGACCAAGATGAAGGTGAGCTTGGCCCAGGCCCTCGCCGAGATGATAGAGGAGAGGACCGGTAAGGAGACGAGGCACGTGGTCCTCGGACACCTCCAGAGGGGCGGGGACCCGTCGGCCTTCGACAGGGTCTTCGCTACGAGGCTCGGGCTCAAAGCTGTCGAGATGGTGGAGGCCGGCCAGTTCGGCATGATGGCAGCGCTCAGGGGCACCGAGATAGTCGCTGTCCCCTTAGAGGAGGCGCTCAGGGAGTCGAAGACCGTGCCCGAGCACAGGTACGAAGAGGCGAGGGTCTTCTTCGGATAGAAAGGAGGCAAGATGTCCATAGCATTGGGGATAAACGGTTTCGGAAGGATAGGGAGGTTGGTGTTCAGGGCCATGATGGAGAAGGCGCCCGATGCCTTCGAGGTCAAGGCCATAAACGACCTTACGGATGCGGAGACCTTAGCTCACCTTTTGAGGTACGATTCCATCCACGGCAGGTACCCGGGGAAGGTGGAGGCCAAGGGGGATAGGCTCGTGGTGGACGGGAGGGAGATATTGGTGGTCTCCGAGCCCGACCCCGCCGAGCTTCCGTGGGGGAAGCTCGGGGTGGAGGTGGTCCTGGAGTCCACAGGTAGGTTCAGGGAGAGGGAGCAGGCCGAGAAGCACCTGCAGGCCGGGGCGAAGAAGGTCTTGATCTCGGCTCCAGCGAAGGGGGAGGACGTTACGATAGTTCTGGGCGTGAACGATGAGATGCTCAAGCCCGAGCATACGATAGTCTCCAACGCATCTTGCACAACCAACTCCCTGGCCCCCATGGTGAAGGTCCTGAACGATTCCTTCGGGATAGAGCGTGGGCTCATGACCACGGTGCACTCGTACACCAACGACCAGAGGATATTGGACTTCCCCCACAAGGACCTGAGGAGGGCGAGGGCCGCCGCTATGAACATAATCCCGACCACAACCGGGGCCGCCAAGGCCATAGGGAAGGTGGTGCCCGAGCTGGACGGGAAGATGAACGGGCTGGCCCTCAGGGTGCCCACCCCGGACGGCTCCATCACCGACCTGGTCGCCGTCTTGAAGAGGGAAGTCACTGCCGACGAGGTGAACGAGGCCTTCAGGAAGGCGGCCGAGGGAAAGATGAAGGGGATATTGGAGTACTGCGAGGACCCAATAGTCTCAACCGACATAATCCACAATCCGGCCTCCTGCATATTCGACGCAGGTTCCACCATGGTCGTGGGGAACTTGGTCAAGGTCCTGGGGTGGTACGATAACGAATGGGGGTACTCCTGTAGGTGTGTGGAACTCCTTCAGAAGATGGCCGGTTGAGAGGAGGCACGTATGGCCAAGCTTACGGTGAGGGACCTGGAGCTCGGGGGTAAGAGGGTCCTGATGAGGGTGGATTTCAACGTCCCCTTAGAGGGGGGGAAGGTCCGCGACGATACGAGGATAAGGGCCGCTCTTCCCACCATAAATTACGTTCTGGAGAAGGGTGGAAGGCTGATACTTATGTCGCACTTGGGGAGGCCCAAGGGGAAGGTGGTGCCGGAGCTGAGCCTGAAGCCCGTGGCGGGGAGGCTCTCCGAGCTTTTGGAAAGGCCCGTGAAGATGGCCCCGGACTGTGTGGGACCCGAGGTCGAGAGGATGGTGGGGGAGCTGAGGGAGGGGGAGGTCCTGCTCTTGGAGAACCTGAGGTTCCATCCCGAGGAGGAGAAGAACGACCCGGAGTTCTCCAAGAAGCTTGCAGCCTTGGGGGACTTATATGTGAACGATGCGTTCGGCACGGCACATAGGGCCCACGCCTCAACCGAGGGGGTGACGCACTACTTCTCCCAGTGTGCGGCCGGGTTCCTCATGGAGAAGGAACTTAAGTTCTTGGGGATGGTGCTGGAGAGCCCGGAGAGGCCCTTCGTAGCGATATTGGGCGGGGCCAAGGTCTCGGACAAGATAGGCGTCATAAGGAACCTTCTGGATAAGGTGGACTCCCTCCTTTTGGGAGGAGGGATGGCGTACACCTTCTTCAAGGCCAAGGGATGGGAGGTGGGAAGGTCGCTTCTTGAGGAGGACAAGGTGAATTTGGCCTCGGAACTGATGGAGGAGGCGGAGGGGAAGGGGGTGAAGCTCCTGCTCCCTGTGGACAACGTGGTGACGGATTTCCTGGACTTCGAGGGAAGGAAGTACGGGAGGACCCAAGTGGTACCCAGCGACGGGATCCCCTCGGGCTGGGAGGGGGTGGATATCGGGCCGGAGACGGCGAGGAAGTTCCGGGAAGAGGTGCTCGGAGCCCGGACGATCTTCTGGAACGGGCCCATGGGGGTTTTCGAAATAGACGAGTTCGCCAAGGGCACCGAGGAGGTCGCCAAGGCCCTGGCCGAGGCGACCCGGAAGGGGACCATCACGGTGGTGGGGGGAGGAGATTCCGCCGCCGCTGTGAGGAAGGCGGGGCTCGAGGACGAGGTGAGCCACGTGTCCACGGGAGGAGGAGCTCCTTGGAGTTCGTGGAAGGGAAGGAACTTCCTGGGGTAAGGGCTCTTACGGATAAGGAGGACGAGCCGTAGGAAGCGTAGAAAAGGCTTGACAAGGGGTCGGATATAGTTTATATTCTCCAAGGAAGAGTTGGGGCCTTTTAAAAGAAAGGAGTGAGCGCTATGAGGTATTGGGCACTGCTTGGGGTCCTTCTGGCGCTGGCGTGGTCGGCGCAGGCAGACGAGCTGGACCTGTGCGTGGGAGCGAGGCCAACAAGCCTCGGAGGGAGCTTCGTGGCCGTGGCTGACGATCCGAACGCCATCTTCTTGAATCCCGCCGGACTTGTGCAGATGGGGAGGATGGAGCTTACCGTAATGGGGGCGAGGCTCTATCCCGGGATAGAGGAGGACAAGCTCGGCTTTTTCCTCCTGGGAGGTGTGCTTCCGGCCGGAGGGTTGGGGACCTTAGGGTTAGGAGTGCAGAGCTTTATGGCGGACAGGTTCGACAAGTACGCCCTTACCCTCTCCTACGCCCGTCCCCTGATTGGTGGCCTAAGCTTAGGGCTAAACGTAAAGGGGATGATGTGGAAGGCCGACCTTTCCGGTCTGAACGACCCCTTGGGGAATTCGGTCTCGTCCGGGCTCAAGCTCGGCGTGGACCTCGGCCTCTTCTGGAGGACGCCCTGGAGGTTGAGGGTGGGAGCGTTCGTGAGGAACTTAAACCAGCCGAGCATAGCCAAGGACACGAGCCTCGGGGGTAAGCTCCCTATGGAGGTGAGGGTCGGGTTGGCGTACGAAAGGATCGGAATGTTGGCGACGGTGGAACTCTCCTCCAAGGACGGCGTGACGGACCTGTCGGGTGGGGTGGAGCAGAGGTTCGGTGAGAACTTCTCGGTGTACCTGGGCGGAGGGCAGTACCTGGGGAAGGATGAAGGAAGCGCTAAGGTGAACGCCGGTGTAGGGTATACGTTCAGGAACATAAAGCTCGAATACGGGTTCATGTACCTGCTGGACCTGCCCGTGGGAGGAGCCCACAGGGTCTCGTTCGGATATAGGTTCTAAGGGAGGTGAAATAGATGTCAACCAAATGGGTAGTGGCCCTGCTGTTGGCAGCGGTCGGGGTAAGTCTCTTCCTGCCAGTGCCCCAGAATTTGAAGACGTGGTTCGAAAACGGCCAGTCCTTTTATGCTTTAGGGGAGTATGAACTTGCGCTTAAGGAGTACAGCAAGATAGTCAACTTCCGCCACAGGGCGGTGGACGTAAACAAGGTCACGGTCAAGATAGAGGAACTTGAGCTGCCCATCAGGGCGGCCGCTTGGTACCAGCTCGGAAACAGCTACAAGAAGCTGGGGGACTACGATAAGGCGATCTCCTGTTTCCGTAAGGTGGCAGGTGAGCCCGGGGTTCCAGAGGACTTCCGGGCGGCCGTGCAGTACCAGATAGGCGACACCAGGTTCTACCAGAAGCACTACGAACAGGCCGCGGAGGAGTACGGCAGGTTCGTGGGGATGTTTCCGAGCTCTTCCCTGGTGGACAAGGCCTATTACTACCAGGGATTTAGTTTGTTTAGGGCCAAGAAGTACGACGAGGCCGTAAAGGTCTTCACGGAGCTGCTTTCCAAGTATCCTGACAGCAAGTACGCCCCGGACGCACAGTTCAGGATAGCGAGCTGTTACTACGAGCAGAAGAACTACGATAAGGCGATAGAAGAGGCCGAGAAGCTTTTGGAGAAGTATCCCAAGAGCGTGGCCATAGCGGACGCTTCCTACCTCATAGCGACGAGCTTCGAGGCCTTGGGAAGGTACGAGGACGCTATAAAAGAATATCAAAAGGTGATAGATCTGTACGATACGATGTACGACCTCCTCCGGGCCTCGTTCAGGGAAGGGAAGAACGTGGACTTCGAGAACTACCTGCGCCTTTTCAACAGTTCTTTCTTGAAGATAGCTGACATCTACCGTGAGCGGATGGGGGACTTCCAGAAGGCGTACGAGACCTACGTGAGGGCGCAGGAGACGGTGGAGGAGTACAACTCCAAGGCGAAGATACAGAAGCTGATAGGTGATAACTACCAAAAGTGGGGTAAGTTCGACAAGGCGATAGAGGCGTACCGGAGGGTGATAACCAACTACCCCCAGAGCCCCTACCTCCCCCAGGCCCAGTTCTACATAGGGGAAGCGTATTACTACTGGGGGAAGAACTTAGAGGAGGCTGGGAACTACGAGGAGGCCAAGGGGAAGTACGAGGAGGCCGTGAAGGAATATAGGAAGGTTTTGGAGGACTACCCCGACGCCGACACGAAGCTTTTGGCCCAGGCCTTATATAGCGCGGGATGGGCCTCGGAGCAGCTCGGGGACAAGGAGGGGGCCATAAAGTTCTACGCCCAGTTGGTCGAGAGGTGCCCGAGGGCCCCCTCGGCACCCGTGTGCCTCCTGCGCCTCGGTAGGATAGCTTACGACGGAGGGAACTATGCGGAGGCCGAGAGGTACTACAGGCAGATGATAGATAGGTATCCGAATGTGCCCGAGGTGGGGGACGCTTATTACTACCTCGGCCTCGTGCTCCAGAAGAGGGGGGAGAAGGACGAGGCCTTGGAGATGTTCTCCGAGGTGCAGGAGACGAGCAAACAGAGCTACGTGGCGGCCCAGTTGGCCATGGCCTCCATCTACGCCGAGTTAGGCAAGCCGGACAGGGCCGAGAAGATCTTAGTGGAACTCGAGGGGAAGGTCTCGGGCGAGCCCGAACTAGAGGCTCTCATGCACTTCCAGATGGGCCAGTTGTACTTAGCTAGGCTCGAGGATTACAGGAAGGCAGTTAAACATTATTCGGTCGTCATAGAGAGGTTCCCCAAGAGCGAATACGTCCAGGACAGCTACTACGGCCGTGGGCAGGCCTACCATAAGCTGTTGGAATTTGATAAGGCCATAGAGGACTACCGGCACATCTTAGGGCTTAAAGGCCTCAGCCCCGAGATGGTGGAGAGGACCAAGCTGGCCTTAGCTCTGGTATATTCCGCTGTCGGAAAGGGGAGGGAGGCGGAGGAGCTTCTGAGGGAGGTGGCCCAGAGCAAGGATCGTACGCTAGCGCAGGCGGCGAGGGTTCAGCTCGTGGCCCTGGCGGAGAAGGAGAGCCCGGAGGACGCCATCAGGATATACAACAACCTCCTCTCCCAGGCCAAGACCGACGTCGAAAGGAGCATGGTGTTGGGCAGGCTGGCGAACGTGTACTTCAAGGTGGGGAAATACGAGGAGAGCATAGAGACCGCCCTGAAGCTTACGAAGATAAGCAAGAAGGAGGAGAGCGTAGCCTCGGGGTACTACATAGCCGGGAACTCTTACATGCAGATGAAGAGATATTTGGATGCGATAGCCCAGTACAAGAAGATAGTGGAGAACTATCCCGCCACCTTGGTCGCCCCGAGCGCCTTGTTCCAGATGGGGGTGGCTTATTACTACTATTCCAACCTTGAGGAACTTAAGGGGAAGCCCAAGGAGAAGGAAGCTGCGGTGTTGAAGAGCACCGAGGCCTTCTTAGAGTACTACCGCAAGTATCCCGAGAGCAAGCAGGCACTTCAGGCGCTGTACTTGGGTGCGTGGGGGTACTACAGGCTCGGGAAGTGGGAGGACGCCTCCAAGACTTTCCTGAGGTTCGTCCGCAGGTACCCTAAGAGCAGACAGGCACCGGAGGCCCTGTTCAGGGCGGGGGAGGCGCTCTTCAACCTGAAGAGGTGGGACGACGCCTATGCGATCTTCCTCAGGGTGGAGAAGGAGTACCCGAAGTCCGAATGGGTGGACGACGCCATATACTCCAGGGCGTGGTGCTTCGTGAACAAGGGGGAGAAGGAGAAGGCCGTGCCCCTCTTTGAGAGGCTGGTGGCGGAGTTCAGGGATGGGTACTACGGCCCGCTGGCACAGTTCACGCTCGGGGACTACTACTACGGGGAGGAGAGGTACGAGGAGGCGAAGGCCGCATACGAGAAGTTCATAAAGCTCTTCCCGGACCATCCGAGGGTCAAGCGGGCGAAGATGCTGCTTTCCAACATAGCCGAGATAAGTGCGTACAAGTTCTACAGCCAGGGGGAGCTTCTCTTCGATCAGGAGAAGTATAAGGAAGCTATAAAGATATTTGAACAGGTGCTCCAGAAATATCCCAGGAGCGTATACGCTGTGAGCGCTCTGGTGAACATCGGGGCCTCCTACCAGGCTATGGAGGACTACGAAAAGGCTGCGGAGTACTACCGAAGGGTGATAAAGGAGTACGGGAACGATCCCAACGCCCTACCCCAGGTCAAGTTCGCCGAAACCCAGCTTAAGAACCTCATAGAGGCCCGTGCGATCACGATGAAGTGAGGCAACCTCAAAAGGAGGAAAGCCATGGGAGGACTCGTCGAATACTTCCAAAAGGGTGGCCCGTTCATGTACCCTCTGTTGCTGTGGTCCATAATGGTGGTGGGGTTCTTCATCGAGAGGCTCATCACCTTCCTGCGCAGCCGAAAGGTGGAGGAGATTCGTAGGATCACGGATCAAGTGATAGATATGATAAACAGGGACGTACCCTTGGACGAACTGGAGAGGACGTGCAGGAGGTTCGGCCGCATGGAGGGTGAGGTCCTCTCCGAGGGGATAGCGAGGTTCAGGTTCATCTCCACAGAGGAGAGGACCCCAGAGGAGATGAGGGCTGAGCTGAACGGCACTGTGGAGAGGTCCTCCTTGGGATACTTCAGAAGGTACTTGGATGTGGTGAACTTCTTGGCCAGCACGTCGGTGCTATTGGGGCTCCTCGGGACGGTGAGGGGCATGATAGTTGCGTTCGCCCAGATAGCTGAGAAGGGCCTGGGCGAGCCTACCATAGTGGCCAGGGGTATCTCGGAGGCCCTGATCACCACTGTGACCGGGCTTTCCATAGCGGTCCCGGCTCTCGCCATATATGCGTACTTCGACGGCCGCGCCACGACCAAGGCCATACAGTTCGAGCCCTACGGTCATCTGTTCGTGGACGCACTTATGAGGCGCTGGGGCCGGATGAAGCAGGCCGCCTAAGGGAGGTGAGAGCATGATCCAACGTAAGACCGGGGAGCGCAGAGAGATAACTGCGGGGTTGAACATGACCCCGATGATAGACGTCGTGTTCCAGCTCCTCATCTTCTTCATGGTCACGGCGGTGTTCGCCATCACGCCGGGGTTGGACATCAAGCTTCCGGAGGCCGAGACGGCCGAGAACCCCGAGAAGGAGAACCTGTTCATAACGATAGACAAGGACGGGAACCTCAAGCTCAACCATAAGAGCGTGACGTTCGCCAACCTCAAGGATGAGATAATTAAGAAGAGGAAGATGCTGGACAACACCACGATGATAATCATCCAGGCCGACAAGAAGGCCTACCACGGCGTGGTGGTCAAGGCCATGGACATCGCCAAGAAGGCGGGGTGCACGGATTTGGTGGTGGCCACGGCGCCGAAGAAGAAGGGAGGAGGAGGTTGAAACCTTCTCGAAAGGGGGGATGAGCCATTCGTAGACATCTAAGACTCATAGGGACAATGTTCATCTCCGTGCTCATACACGGAGCTGCGTTCTACATCTCGGTCCGCTTGGCCAGGCGTGCGGCGGAGGAGGAGATGTACCACATAAGGTTCGTCGCACCTCCGCCCATCCTCAAGAAGAGCTTCGAGCTGGCCAAGAGGCCGGAGCTATCAGAGGTCCAGATGGAGTTCGTGCTTGCCCAGGCAGAGGCCCCCCAGCTTGCTAACGTGGTGGTGGCCACGGACGTGAGCGTGTTGGGTGCGGACATCATGGGGGCCATATCCCCCACCATGCGGGAGGTCATGGGGGCTTACAGCGGTGCCAAGCCCTCTGAGCTCCATCTGGAGACAGCCGAGGTGGTGGACGTGACCGGAGGGGCCCCCACGCTCACGCAGGAGGCCATCAACCTCAAGACCGAACTGCTGAGCGTGGAGGACCTCGACATAGGTCGGTACAAGGCCATCGTCATACCTGACCCGAAGGACAAGAGGAACATCCGGGGCTTCTTCAAGATGACCCTGGTGACCTACAAGTTCCAGGACCCGGATGTGGACACCTATCCTATGGCCATACCGAACCTCATAAGGTACATCAACGACCACACCAAGCTCAGGGCCAGCATAGAGGGGACCAAGATAGAACTCAGCGACCCCAGGCTCTTCGAGGCTCCGTTCATATACATGACGGGGTACACCGCTGTCATGGACCTGAGCGAGACCGAGATAAAGAACCTCGGGGAGTACCTTCGCAACGGGGGGTTCCTCTTCTGCGACGACATCGCTCCGCACATACCCCCGAGCGGGTCCGAGAAAGAATGGAAGCCCAACCCTCAGCGGGGCCTGAGGGGGACCGCCTTCGACTCCCAGATGAGGGCCATCCTCAAGAAGGCCTTAGGGGCCGAGGCGAAGTTCTTCAGGATCCCGAACGACCATCCCCTGTTCCACAGCTTCTACGACTTCGACGACGGGCCTCCCCTGGGAGGTGCGACGGGCGGGAACGTGGACTACCTCGAGGGGATAAACATACGAGGCAGGCTTGCGGTCGTCTTCAGCGACCTGAACATAAGCTGGTACTGGGGCGACCCCTGTCCCGAGGCCCAGGCCGGCAGGGAGAGGGGACTCCAGTTCGGGGTGAACTTGGTCGTGTACGCCCTCACACAGCCCGGTGGGATCGCGAACATAAGCCAGTACACGATGAGGTGACCTTTCCGGGCGATGCGGAAAGGGAAGATATGGGCATACTGCTTATACCTGAGGTATAGGTGGTATGCCCTTAATTTTAAAGGGCCTTAGCCGAGGAGGGGCGTTGTGAGGGCTGCGAGGTGGCTGGTACCTGGAATGTTCTTCGTATCAGGGGCATGTGGGCTCGTATACGAGGTTGTGTGGACGAGGATGTTGGTGGTGGCGTTCGGGGCCACGGTGTGGGCCGCAAGCACCGTGCTTTCCGCCTTCATGGGAGGGATGGCCTTGGGGAGCTACATGTTCGGGAGGGCAGCCGACCGGCATCCGGACCCCCTGAGGCTCTACGCCTATCTGGAGCTCGGGGTGGGTGGGTTCGCCTTAGCCTTCCCGAGGCTCCTCGGCCTTGTGGAGAGGGTCTACTCCGCCTGGGGAGGGGGTTTGGGCACGAGGTTCGTCCTCTGCCTCGGGGTCCTGGCCC
>Ga0164311_10000519_pt1 | contig 17093 bp, 17 predicted proteins | sample GuaBasSedimGuay2_FD_121796 | JGI IMG/M metagenome (GOLD analysis project Ga0164311, IMG submission 121796) | Subseafloor sediment microbial communities from Guaymas Basin, Gulf of California, Mexico - Guay2, Core 4569-9, 9-12 cm | ecosystem: Environmental > Aquatic > Marine > Hydrothermal vents... | reverse complement strand
TCTTTTGTAATATTTCCTAGATAAGCTAGATTAGTTTTACTCTAGGAAGAACAGTATTTTCATAGAATTTCTATTCCCATACATTTTAGGTAGACTTTACCTAGATACTTGTCACAAAATTACCTATGAAATTTGCCTAGAAGGTTATGCGACAGCTGTTGGATGAAACTTAAATCCATCCTCTGAGCTTCATTGCCTTAACAACCCTGGATACAGCTATAGCGTATGCAGCTGTTCTCATAGGTTCATCACTGTACTTACTTGTCCACTCACTATAGACGGTGTCGAAGTTCATACTCATTTTCTCGTCGAGGCGCTTAAGTGCGTCCTCATCCTTAAGCCAGCAGCCCATTTTATTGTGACACCACTCAATCCAGCTCATAATTACTCCGCCAGCGTTAGCCAGTATATCCGGTATATCCACAACTCCCTTTTCCTTAAGGATGATGTCTGCTTCAGGTGTAACCGGCCCATTAGCTCCCTCCGAGATTATCTTAGCCTTAATTCTGTCGGCGTTTTCCTCGGTAATTACGTTCTCTATTGCTGCTGGAATGAGAATATCGACATCCAGCTCCAGCAGCTCCCTATTTGAAATTTTCCTCCCTTCAGGATAATTTATAACGCTCCTAGTTTTCTCCTTAACCTCAACAAGTCTGTTAAAGTTCAGCCCATCAGGGTTGTATATCCCTCCCTTACTGTCGCTCACTGCAATGACCTTGGCGCCCCACTCAATAGCGTAATACATAGCCCATCTTCCCACGTTACCGAATCCCTGAATAGCTACAGTTTTGCCCTCAAATCCGCCTAAAACCTTCTTAGCGGCCTCTCTAGCAACCAATGCAACCCCGTATCCAGTGCTAGTAATCCTAGTCTTCAAACCCCCCAGCAGATATGGCTTAGCGGTAACAACCCCCCAGTCGTCGTATCCTACAATCTTACTATACTCATCGAGGAACCACGCCATAACCTGAGGATCCGTATAGACGTCAGGAGCAGGTATATCGATATCGCTTCCAACGAACCTAGCTATAGCCCTAAAATATCCTCTAGACAGCTCCTCCAGCTCCCTCCTCGATAACGCCTTAGGATTAACCCTAACTCCACCCTTACCTCCGCCATAGGGTAATCCAGCTAAAGCGTTCTTCCAAGTCATCCACATTGATAAAGCCACAACCTCTCCCACTGTAACTTCGGGATGGTACCTCACGCCGCCCTTATAGGGTCCAAGGGCACTATTATGCTGACTCCTCCATCCAAGGAAAACCCTTATAGAGCCATCATCCATTTTAACTGGAATCTTAACTTGAATAAGCCGCTCGGGATGCATAAGCGCCTCGACAACCTCATCCTCAAGCCCCAGAATTCTGGCAACGTTCCTAAGCTGTCTAACAGCCATACGGTAAACTTCCTCATCCATATATGGGGCATAACCCATATGGACACCTGAGAATGTAAAAACCTTAAGGATATTTATCTTCTGCCATATATCATGTAGTTATAGAGTTGCCTCAGGTAGTTCCTTAAGCCTTGAATCTCCTTCTCTAAATTTGCTACCCTCTGCTCGAGGAGGACGATCCTCTCTCTAAGCTCAATGTAGTTCCTCCTAAGCTCCCTAATTTCCTCACTTGACATGCTCATCGCCAAGTTTTAAATAAGTATTTTATCGATAAAAATTTTAGTATTTTAAGTAGGCGGTGGAGGAGGTTGCATCCTATATATCAATCCAGTTATCTGAGTCTGCCACCACTCCGGATTACTAACACACTTCAAAACGATCTCATACACGTTTCTGCCACCCGTATCTATAAGCACGTCGCCATAGTTGAATATGCTCCCAGCAAGCCCTTTAACAACTTTAACGCCAGTAACCTGGCTGAGAATAACGTCATCAATAGTCTTCCTAATGGATCCGCGGATAAGCCTAACCCTAAAATTTGTCAAAACGTAGGTAGTCCTAGTACGTGAGGCTTCAGCATAAATAACCGGAATTATTGAAGCAAGAGCTAGGGAAAGTGCAAGAAGCTCCTTTTCAGAGAAGAGGTATATTAGAATGGCTGAGGCAAGTAGGAGCACGGTCAGGATATAGTATGGAATGTACTTAGCCCTGGACGGGTGAGCCTTAGCTATAATCCGCTCGCCCTGATACAGATCCCTCAACTAATTCACCGTTATTTGAATTATTATTAATCCTAAATATTTTTAGGCATATAAAGGTAAGGCAAGGAGTAATACATTTGCTTAAACTAACGAAATATTTTTAAGTATATAATTATATGATATGGCTTTACCATCTTTACATTTTGCTTAGGTAAACGGCAGATGGTTTAAAAGATATTTAAAGCTTATAACTATAGATACTTATATCGTTAGGCGAGTGATCTAAATGGATATTTCAATAATTATTGGTGGTGAGGCTGGAGCTGGAGTAATGAGGAGCGGATATATTCTAGCTAGAGCCTTAGTTAGAGGAGGATTAAGTGTATTCGGAATGAATGACTACCCTTCTCTAATAAGGGGTGGACACAACGCATACATGATCCATGCAAGCGATAAGAGGATCCACGCCCATAGGGAGAACTTCGATATAGTGGTAGCGCTCAATGCCGAGACAATAACCAGATACGTTGATCAGCTAACGGAGAACGCAGCCATAATATACGATCCAAAGGATAGAAGCTACGCTGAAAAACTATCCGATAAGGCATTGCTCGTAGAAATACCGATGATGGATATAGTTAAGGAGGAGAAGGCTAAGCCAGTTATGATGAATTCAGTGGCCATAGGGGCTGCAGCCGGACTAACGGAATACGACTACGAAATCCTGAAAAGCTCAATCCTAGACAGTTTCCCAAAGCCGGAGGTAGGAGAGATAAACGCTAGACTAGCGAAGAGAGGATACGATATAGCACTCGAGGAATATTCCTCAAAGTTCAAGATTAAAGTAGCTCCACTGGAGAAAGATGGGAAGCAGATATACTTGACGGGCAATGAAGCCGTGGCTCTTGGAGCCATGCAGGCTGGTATGAAATTCTACGCGGCATATCCCATGACTCCTGCTTCACCTATACTCCACTTCCTAGCACTACATGGCCCAAAATATGGTATAGTCGTGGTACAGCCTGAGAGTGAGATAGCTGCAATAAACATGGTTATAGGGGCAGCCTACGCCGGAGTAAGGGCAATGACTGCAACGTCGGGCGGCGGCTTCTCCCTAATGACTGAGGCGCTTGGACTAGCTGCTATGAGTGAAACACCCATAGTTGTAGCAATAGCTCAGAGGGTTGGGCCAAGTACTGGCATGCCCACATATACGGCTCAGACAGATCTAATGTTTGTTTTAAACGCCTCACAGGGAGAGTTCCCGAGATTCGTTATAGCTCCTGGAGACGTCAAAGAGTGTTTCTATAGAACTATCGAGGCGTTTAACTTAGCTGAAAAGTTCCAGGTTCCAGCAATAATACTAATCGATAAATACCTAGCTGAAAGCCATATGTCAACAGAAATATTCGATACATCGAACATTAAGATAGATAGAGGCGAGCTGATAACTGGCGAATATAAGGGCAAGGAATACAGGAGATACGAGGTAACAGAGACCGGCGTTTCTCCCAGAGCTATACCATCGACGAGAAACGCTATTGTTAAGGCGAATAGCTCCGAACACACCGAGTATGGGTATGCTTCAAGCAACGCTTTAAATGCAGTTAAGATGCAGGAGAAGAGGTTCAGGAAGCTGAAGTATATGATCATGGAGATGGATAAGCTCAATCCCGCCATATACTATGGAGATCCCCAGGCCGAGCTGGTATTAATTGGATGGGGTTCAATCAAATGTCCGGTACTAGATGCACTGGAGATTCTGAAGAGCATGGATATTAGTGTAGGATTCCTACATTTCATATATTTATCTCCATTCCCCGTAAAATACGCGTTAAAGTACCTCAAGGATAGGAAGATAATGCTCGTCGAAAACACGTATACCGGACAGCTTGCAAATCTACTTAAGATGCATACGGGGCTGACCGTTGACTATAAGGTGTTGAGATACGATGGCAGGCCAATTAATCCATCCCAGATAGTAGAGAAGGTTTTCGAGGTGATCAGGTGATGGTAACCATGAATCAGTTGAATACGAAGGCTAGAAACACGTGGTGTCCAGGCTGCGGAAACTTCGCCATATTAACAGCTCTCAAGAAGGCAATTGTCGAGCTGGATCTTAAGCCTGAAAACGTTGTCGTAGTTACGGGGATAGGATGCCATGGAAAACTTGGAGACTACATAAACGTAAACAGCTTCCACGTAATTCATGGAAGAGTATTGCCAGTAGCATCAGCTATAAAGCTGGCTAACTACGAGCTAACAGTTATCGGACACGCTGGCGATGGGGATGCATACGCTATTGGTCTAGGTCATCTACCCCATGCAGCTAGGAGGAACGTAGATATAGTATATATAGTCCACAACAATATGACCTTCGGATTAACTACTGGACAAGTTACGCCGACGACGCCCCGTGGATTAAAAACGAGATCTACTCCCTACGGAGTATTTGAGGACCCGATAAATCCAATAGCATTAGCCCTAGCCTGTGATGCAACGTTTGTTGCGCGTGGGTTCGCTGGAGATTTAAACCACTTAACATACCTAATTAAGGAGGCAATTAAACATAGGGGATTTGCTTTCATAGATGTGCTACAGCCATGTGTAACCTTCTACAACACCTACCAGTTCTTCAGGGAGAGGACGTATAGGCTTGAAGATGAGGGATGGGATCCAACGAATAAGGTTGAGGCATTTAAGAAGGCCTACGAGTGGGGGGATAGAATACCCATAGGAATATTCTATCGTGTTGAAAAGCCGACGTTTAGGGATTCGATACCGGGCTATCCTAAGCAGCCATTAGTTAAGGAGGATCTTAAGATAGACCTAACAGATTTACTTAATCTATTAACTTAAACAAGTTATTTTCAAAGTTTAGACTTAAATATTAATAGGTTTTTAAATATTATATGTCGGACAGGCATAGAATACCGCTTTTCATAGGTTTCCTGATAACTACGATAAATCAGGTATTTCTAGCTTCAATGTTCCTAGCTATGGTCTCGGTATACATTTACCCGTTAGGATGTATAGTTAGAGCTATCGGCTGGCTTATCCTGGGCGCCAAGGATAGGGCTTCAGCTATAGCATCAGGTCTAGCTATTCTATTCCTATTCCCTCTTGTCTATCTCTGTTTCCTTAAGCCCGAGTTAATATGGAGGACGCTTAGTATCGATAAAAGTAAGGTTGTGGGCTTCGCCCTCATTCTCTGGAGCATATATTCAACTATAGAACTAGTTAACTATATCCTCCTAGCCAGCTACACTAGGCTTTTTTATGTTTCAACGGTTAGCGCTATAAGTATAGTCTACGTAATAGCTAAGGTTCTCACCACAACAATTAAGCTAGAGAGCTTGGGTGAATTATATCCAGCAGTATTTCCTCTCCTCATTTCAGCATTAGCTTCATGTATAGGCTCCCTAAAAATACACAATAGGAATGATTGAAGTAAGGCCTGTATGGTTTGATTCGCTGGGAGCTAAGTCCTCCTGTACGCTAGTTAAGACACCGGATGTTAATATACTCATAGATCCCGGAGTAGCAATAATGCATTCATCCTTCCCAGCGTCGCCGGAGGATAAGGTGAGGTGGGTTAGGGAGGGCAGGGAGGAAATTAGAAGGGCTGCTGAAGAGGCTGATGTAGTAGTTATTTCACACTACCACTACGACCACTTCACCGATTTCGATAAGGCGCTATATGAGGGCAAGATAATCTTCGCCAAGAATCCAAATCAGTACATAAACGACTCCCAGAGGAAGAGGGCATTAAGGTTCTACAGCAACCTATTCGAGGCGTTTGGCCTAAACCTGGAGGAGATGATGCTTGAGCCCATCGACGGTGGATGGAGAGACATAATTGATGATTTAAGGCATGCATTATCGCTCGACTATGGCGACTATTGGAGTAGAAAGGTGGAATTGCTTGAAAAGGGCAGGAAGTGGTTTGAAAACAGGAGGGATAAATGGAGAACATACCATAGAATACCTGAAATAAATACAGAGAATTTCTCACTATACTTCGCTGAGGGAAAGAGCTTTAAATTTGGGGAGACACGTATCTCGTTTAAAGGCCCCCTATTTCATGGAATAGAATACTCCAGAGTTGGATGGGTATTCTCCACGGTTATAGAATATGGTGGATATAAGATCGTACATACAAGCGACCTAAACGGACCTATAATAGAGGACTACGCCGACTGGATAATAGAGGAACAGCCTAACATAATTATACTGGATGGCCCAATGACCTACATGCTGGGCTACATGCTAAACCGGATAAATCTGAGGAGAGCGATTGAAAACGCCAGGCGTATAGTGGAGGAGGTGGACTTCGACCTAATGATATACGACCACCACCTACCTAGGGAACCGAGATTTAGAGAGAGGACAAGCATTATCTGGAGGACTGCAGAGGATCTTAATAAGAAGGTTCTAACAGCCGCAGAATACCTGGGGAGAAAACCGGTAGTATTAATGTAAGTTGCCAACTATGGTAAATTTCCTTTTAAGTACTCCTCCGGAGTTATTGTTTCAAATGAACCTCTACCTTGGAAATGCCTCTTATTCCACGTAATTAATGTATCAACATCATTTTCTTCCAATATCCATGCTATTTGTGCATCACTAAAACTCATTTGTCTAAGAATATAATCCAGCAGCTTTGATATATATGCTAGCTGAGAGTACCATTTTTTCCAAAAAAGAATTTCGAAGTCTCTCCTTCTATGCAATAGTAAGAATAATTGTCGTGCCTTCGTAGCATTTTGCGCTATAGCCATTAAACCCGTAAGTTCAAGTACGTTTACAATGGTGGTTGCTTTACTAATATCTGACTCGATAATTGTCTTAGAGTATCTATAACGCTTATCCCACTTAAAGATAAAATATATTGCTAGTACATCGGTATCTAATGCTATCACAGTTTCCTACCTCTAATTCTACCAATAATCTCATCTAATTCTATAGTATTAAAAAACTTCCTTAGATTTTCCTTAGCTTTTTCGATATTTATTTCAATAGTATCGCTAGGTCCTAGATCTCTGTTTAATTTACCGGAACGATACGCTGCTATTACGAGATCTTCTCTGCTTAAGAGTAGGGAATAGTCTAGTAGCAGTCTCCTCAGGGATTCAGCTACAGCCTCACTTCTAGACCTAAATATACCTAGCTCAATAAGCTTATCTAATTCCTCAATTATATTCTCCGAAACTCTAACCTGAAGCAGTACATTTTTCTTTTTCATACATGTATGTTAAATAAATACATGTATAAATCTTTATGCTTGTGATTTTGATCAAATATTTTATCTTGCTCTTTCCTGAACTAGTGGCTCAAGCAGTGTCCACAGCCATCCAACGAATTCGCTTAGATTCTTAGTTTGCAGGTAGACCTCGCCGGGTCCCTCTATCTCCACTACCAGCCCCTCTCCGCTGAGGAATAGCTCCTTTAATCCACCTATCCTCCTAACCCAGTATTTACAGGTATCGGAGAAGGCCACTAGATGGAAGTTGTCGACGATAAGTCTCTCTCCGGGGAGCAGGTCGTGTCTATCAATAGCTCCAAACGTATTAATAAATAGTTCACCGCTACCAGTAGCTCTAATCATGAATAGGCCCTGGCCAAAGATTCCACGCGTAAATCCCTGCCATTTAATATCCAAGTTAACTCCGGGAGTTGAAGCTATGTAGGCGGATTTCTGAATAATGAAACCTCTTCCAGGCTCAATCTTCAAGCTAGTTATATCACCCAATGGAGCAGCGACAAGCCCTATCTCACCGGGGCCGCCCCTAGCTACATAGTCGTTTACAAAGAAGCTCTGCCCACCTAGAATCGCCAGCTTAAGAGCATCAAATATGCTCTGCCTAACCTTAGTCCTAACCTCAATGTTAGGAGTCATGTACGTCATAGCGCCAGCTTCAGCCGTAATATACTCCTCTGGATCGAGGTAGACGACGAGCATCGAATATGAAGGCCTATACTTGATTTCATATCTCATAAAGACACCATTATTTATCAATAACCCGACAATTATTAATATAACTCCACTAAGCTTAGTGGATGTATTTCCCCGAAATAGGGCACGAAGGCCTTAAACTATAGTTATTAAATAAACGTGAAAGTATATCAAAGAATGTTCGTTGGGTTAAGTGGTTTTAGTATGCCTTAGCTACGTAGACCAGTTCTTTAGCTTTTTCCCCACACCATGCGCATACTCCATCTATCTTTCCATCCCAGTTCAACGGCGTACCTCTTACTTTAGCTCCATTAGTGGCTTCTCTCATGTTCTCAGCACACTCCTCCCTGCCACAGAACCTCATCCTAACTATCTTCCTCTTCTCAATAGCCTCTATAAGCTCCTCCCTACTATCTACGTCAACAATATTGCTTTCAAAGAACTCCTTAGCCCTAGCTTTAAGGTTCTCAAGAATCTCCCTCGACAGCTCCATGATTCTATTGTAGAGCTTATCCTCGGGAACCTTCTCCCTTCTCCTCGTATCCCTTCTAAATAGCGTCAACATTCCTGATTCAATCTCCTTTCTACCTATCTCTATCCTTATTGGAACGCCCTTAAGCTCCCAGTCGTTAAACTTCCATCCCGGAGTCTTCTCCTCCCTATCGTCAATATGTACTCTCAATCCCTTACTTCTAAGAATCCCTTCTATCTCCCTGCATTTGCCTAAAACAGCATTCTTCTCCTCGGGCTTATAGTATATTGGTATAATGACTACCTGTATGGGGGCAACCTCGAAGGGCAATACCAGCCCCTTATCGTCGCCGTGTATTGATATTAGGGCTGCAACTATCCTCCAGATGCCGGGTCCGTAGCACGTCTGCCACACATACTTCCTCTCACCGTCCTTATCAACGAAGGTTATTTCAAAAGCCTTGGCGAATCTCTGGCCTAAATCATGGGTTGAAGAGATCTGGAGAACCCTGCCATCCGGTAGTAACGTATCTGCTGCATAGGTATCCTCAGCACCAGCAAACTTATCCCACTTGGGTCTCTTGAGGAAGAGGAAGGGTATTCCTAGTTTCTCCCAAATAACCTTCCTAGAGTTCTCCATATCCTCCTTAACCTGCTCCAAAGCCTCCCCATGAGTCCTAAAGGCGTCGTGAGCCTCTATCCACAGGAACTCCCTACCCCTAATGAAAGGTCTAGTGGTCTTCTCATACCTGTACACTGAAACCGACTGATACAGCTTGAGGGGAAGGTCACGCCAGCTTTCAATCCACAGCGAATACATTTGGTAGAATGCCGTCTCCGAGGTAGGCCTTAAAGCAAGCCTACGCTCAAGCTTCTCGTCGCCAGCATGAGTAACCCAGAAGACTTCAGGTTTAAAGCCCTCCACATGCTCCTTCTCCCTCTCAAAGTTCTCCTCAGGAATCACGAGTGGGAAGAGGACTGGCTCATGCCCTGTCTTCTCAAGCTCCTCTTCGAACATACGGTAGATATTTTTAATTATCCTCATAGCCCACGGCCTATGGACTATAAAGCCCTGAACATTATACCTTAGATCGACTAAACCAGCCTTTATACAAACCTGTGTAAACCACTCTGAGAAATTCTCCATCTTACGTACAGTGATGCCTAGTTTCTCTCCCATCCGCATCCCCACGTGAAGCTGAAAAATAAATCAGTATACATCTTTATAAAAGTTTAATTGGGCTAGGGGGATATATCCTCCAGAGACCTACCCATAGTCTCCTCGCCAAGAACAAAGACCGTAACAGCTGAAACGAAGTGCACCAGAGCAAAAAGTATGAAGGGGTAAACCGGATCATTTGTCGCTGACATAATGTATGCGGCAATATAGGGTCCGAGAATACCGCCTACTCTGCCTACACTGTTAGCCCATCCACTACCGGTACCCCTAAGCCTAGTAGGGTAGAGTTCGGGAGTATAGGTGTAGGTTGCACCCCAAGCCCCAAGGTTGAAGAAGGATATAACTATACCCCATATTAGGACTTCAAAATCGCTTCCAGCGTTCCAGAAGAGTACGCTTCCAACCCCTGCTAGAGCCATATATATGGATAAAACCTTTCTCCTACCTATTTTCTCGATGAGATACGCCGATGAGAGATATCCCGGTATCTGCGCTAACGTCATAACTATCGAGTATGATAGCGATCTAACGTAGCCTATACCCTTAGCATACAGTATGTGGGGGAGCCATAGGAAGATGCCCCAGTAGGCTAATACTATACAGAACCAGTGTATCCAAAGCATGATGGTGCGCTTTAGGTAGATTCCGGAGAAAAGCTCCTTAAGTGATGCCTCACATATCACGTACTTCTCGAGTTTAATATCGTATTTCTTCGCGAGGCATAAAGCTTTTCTCCAAAGTCCCTTACTAGCTAGATATCTAGCTGATTCAGGAACCTTTAACCATATAGCTATCGAGAAGATGAGGGATAATAGACTGAAGTAAAACACTATTCTCCAGCCATAAGCTTGAGCTATAAGATAGGATATAGCTAGCGACAATAGCCAACCTAAGGCCCAAGCACTTTCAAGTATCGATATCAATCTACCCCTAATCCTCTTAGGTGAATATTCAGCAAGCAACGTGCTGGCAACGACCATATATCCTGATGAGCCAATTCCAGCGAAAAACCTGCATATAGACAGGTCAATCCACGAGCTCGAGAAGGAGGATAGGAATGAGAACAGCCCCATTAAGGCCATAGCGAGAGCCATCGAATACCTCCTACCAATCCTATCGCCAAGCGAGCCTACCATAAATCCACCGATAAGCATGCCTATAAGCCAGCTACTTAAAACAATGCCAGCCATCTCAGTAGGTATGGCTAGATCTCTAATGATAAGCGTAAGGGTACCTGAAATAAGTCCGGCTGTCATCGAGTCGAGGCTCCAGCCAATCATCAGAAGGACGAGTAGGATGATGTAAGGCTTCACTCACGACACCATAGTCATAATATGGGCTTTAACAATTAAAGTTTTCAGCCTCGATAGGCTCCATATCTTCTCTGTAAAACGAAGAAGTTGATGAATTAAATTAGAAAGGTAGAGTATACGAGCCTTTCCTAAGTACTACAGGTTTTTCTCCTGTTAGATCGACTACCGTTGATGGAGGTATTTCAGGAAGCTTTCCTGCATCCACGAGAATATCCACGTCTGGTAGGCTTATTGGAATTAGCTTGGAATCGTATATTGGCTCCTCACCGGAGATGTTTGCACTAGTTGCAGTAATAGGCGCCTTAAGTATCTCAGCTATTGTAGTCGGCAGTGGATGTGGTGAAAGCCTTATACCTATATTTCCCTCAGGGGTAACCACACCCCTTGGAAACTGTTCTGGATTCTTAGCCCTTAAAATTAAGGTAAGCCTCGCTGGTAGAAGCTTAATGTATTCTTCAGCAAGCTCGTTTACGAGGCAGAGCCTGTATATGTCCCTCTTTGAACCTACAAAAACCGATATAACCCTGTCAAGGGGCCTTCGTTTAACTTGGAAAACCCTTTCAACTGCCTTACTATTTAAGGCATAGGCAGCTAATCCATAGCAGGTGTCGGTCGGTATTACAACTAACCTTCCATCCTTAATCTCCTCCGCGATTATCGCCGCAATATCCCTACACTTACTGGGTGAATATTTTATAGCTATCATAGCCTATACACTGAATATGAGGTGTTAGTTGCTAATGTTTTTTAGTTTAGTTTTCCTCTATATATTGGTGAACCGCCTTGAGAATATATGTTTCTATAGACATGGAGGGGATAGCTGGCGTTGTAAGGAGCGACCATACGAGCACCGCTGGAAGGGACTATAATCTAGCTAGAAAATGGATGACGAAGGAGCTGTCTGTAGTTGTGGATGAAGCATTAAAAAATGGTGTTGAGTATATACTTGTAAACGACTCACATGGTGGAATGACTAATCTGCTTCTCGACGAGCTTCCTGAGGGAAACATCGAGGTAATTACTGGAAGCCTAAAGCCGCTAATCATGATGGAAGGGATACAGCTCGGCTTCAACGCAGCGTTTTTCATAGGATATCATTCAAAGAAGGGCACGAGAGGCGGAATACTGGACCATACGGTATTCGGTAGAGCATTTAGGAGGGTAGTTATCAACAATAGGGAGGCAAGCGAATTCTACCTCAATGCACTGATAGCTGGACACTACAATACGCCAGTAGTATTGTTATCTGGGGATGATAAGATAGCTAAAGAGGCCCAGGAAACAATCGATGGAATAGAAGTCGTAGTAACTAAATACGGTATAAGCAGATACTCCGCGCGACACCTAACAAAATCGCTACTATATAGGAGGCTTAGAGAGGCCACCCAGAGAGCATTGGAGAAGGCCGATAAAGTTAAACCTCTTAAAATAAGCTATCCGGTTAAAATTGAAATAGAGTTTACTGATTCGTCTCTAGCCGATGCAGCCGAACTAATACCTATATTCAATAGAATAGACGCCATGAGCATAGAATATAAAGCTAGGGATATGGTTGAAGCGGTAAAACTAATTGAAGCCCTATGCCTAATATCCTCTGCTGTACTGAAGTAGCTACTCTATCTCCTCAACCCAAACATTATACGTATTTCCGTTAAACCTTACTCTCAGCGGCACTGCACCTCTCCTCGAGGCCTCGGCTGAGAGCATAATCATTTTTTCAATCCTATTTATCTCGCTCAGATACTTGAAGATCTCTATCTTAGCGTCCTCATAACCTATAGCCTTAAGCCTAACTATCGAGCCATTAGTTAAGCGGGCAAGCTTATCGAAGTCGCAGGGGAGAATCTCCGCCATAACCGAGTACTCCCCATCCTCGCCCCTAATAACTCTAACGTCCCCGTTTTCAAGGACAGCTATCTTAATATTATCATTTAATGATTTTAGTACGACACTATGGCCGTTACCGTTCCTATACAATATAAACTCCTTTCCATCAATCGATTCCTCGCTTTTACCTAGAAGAACTATCTTAATTTCCTCAGGATTTCCAGTCTTAGGAATATAGTTGCTTGAGAGGAATCTTCCGGGAACCTCCATTAATATGGCCTCAAAATCTCTCTTAGACTCTACAATATCAATAGCACCTAAGTTGATGAGTTTTATCCCTTTCTTACCCTGAAGCTTAAATCCGCCGAGAACCGATAGGTATGCTACTGAGCTTGTGCTTAACATAACCATAGAGCCGGATTTAATAGGTATGCTCCTCCAGAAATCCATCCTCTCTCCATTAACGGTTAACACGCCATTGCCTGTAGCCGAAATGACGGTATTTTCGTCAAACGAAAGCTCCACGTCGCCGCACCTAACTTCGATAACAGGAGTCGATCTATCGTTACCTAAAATAATGTTTGAAACAACATACGAATAATAGTCTAGGACATTCTGATGAGCTAAGGGTGCCTCCTCTTTAACTATGAAAGCCCTATACGCCTTATGTATCCTTGCCTTCATACTATCAGTCTTCGTCAAAAGTCTTAGTCCATTTAAGCTTCTGTCGATATATAAGCTTTGCTCTTATACTATGAATACCGGGTCATATTAAGCAATGGACGTTATTTTAAATTCAGACAACCGAATGTATTGACTTGATTACTTGCGCATTTTTAATGTCCTTATCTTTCAGTTTAATCCATAGATCCCTGTTACGTATGCATCCGGGGTCAGGGCCAGTTATGTCTCTAGTGTATGCTAGAGCTCTAGCTCTGCATCCGCCACAAATATACCTATAGGGGCATTCTCTACAGTTTCCTTTAAGGTTGTTTCTGTCCCTAAGCACCTTGAAGACTCTGGAGTTATTCCATATTCTAACGAAGTGAGTATCTCTGAGGTTGCCTACAACAATATCTGGGATAAATACGCATGGAGTTACAGAGCCATCCGGCTGGATGGCAGCATATATTCTTCCAGCTCCACATCCACCGATGTACTCAGCAAGCGATGAAATTACGGGATCTCCTTTAACGTAAAAATGTGTAGCCGCTACATCTCTACCGCTACTCAGAATACACGAAACTCTAGCGAACTGAGGAGCTGTACTATATATCTCTATATCTCGCCGCGTATTCTCAAAGTATAGCTTAGCTAAGAGTCTCTCTCTTTCCTCCGGCTCAATATCATAGTCTATCATCTTAATGCCTCTACCAACGGGAATAAAGTTAAAGAATACCATTCTGTTTGCTCCTAGTTCTTCGGCAAAACAAATCATCTCGTCTACTTCATCAATATTAAACCTGGTAATCGTTGTAGCGATACCTACAGATATACCCTCCCTAACAGCGTTCTTAACACCTTTAACAGCCCTATACCAACTACCCTTAACGCCTCTAAACTTATCATGTTTATAAGGATCAGTAGAGTCAATGCTAATTTCAACATATCTTAAGCCAGCACGCTTAAGTTTTCTAGTATAACTGGGGTCAGCTAATCTCCAGCCATTAGTAGCTAGAGCGGTATATATACCTCTGGAGGAAGTCTCAGTCAAAATTTTAATGAAGTCCTCATGAATAGTCGGTTCACCTCCAGAAAAGGCTATAGCAGCTACTCCTGCATGATCGAGCATATCCAGTACCTTAAGCTTTTCATTAAAAGTAAGCTCGTTCTCTAGTTTAGCGCCAGCATTTTGATAGCAATGTTGGCATCTCAAATTACAAACATTAGTAAAGTTCCAGACGATAAGAAAGGGAGCTGGAAATTTCTGAGGAACAGTTATACCATAAATTCCCAAACCAGAAATTACTGAGTTCAAACCGCGTCTAACGGCAGGATCCCTGAGGCTCTCCAATGATTTATTAAGATCACCACCAAGCATCTTAACGATAATCGATAAAATAATCCTTAGTAATCCCGCATAGAACCTAGTAGATAGACAGCTACAGTTGTAGCCAACCATACAATTTATAGCTTCAACAAGTAAAGTAGATTTCTTGTCATTATACTCTACACCTTTAGATAGAGCCTTTAACAAGAGCTTGGAAGGGGGAGTATTAAATATAAGTCTAATACCTGCAAGGAACGATGCTATCCCGCTAGACATGTATTTCCCCCGGAAAATATATCGACGCTTAGATTTAAATTTTTCTGAAAAAACTGAAAAATATTTTTATATCAGCATATTAAATGAGAAAATATTGGGTAAAATAAACCAAGTTAACGGGCTATTCTAAATGACTAAACTTAATTCTTCCTTTAATTAGGTTAGTTACTATAGCTGGTATTTTTTCTAATTTAACCCTAACCTGTTTTCTCGTATCTCTATCCCTTATTGTTACGGTATTATCTCTCATTGTATCCGCATCCACAGTTATACAGTAAGGTACACCCCATTGATCATACCTCTTATACCTCGACCCTATGCTTCCCTTCTCATCATAGACGATATGGTATTCCGTCTCTTCACATAGCCTACGCCAGATATCCCTAGCTATCTTGGATTCCTCCCTAGCGTATTCTCTCGGCATCATAAGCGGGAGTACAGCAGCTTTAACTGGCGCAACCTTCCTATGGAGTTTCAGCCAATCGTACTTCCTATCGACCTTAGCTTTAACGTAAGCGTAGGATAGTATCGTCAGTATAGTTCTCTCTATACCAATTGAAGGCTCTATAACGTGGGGTACAACCTTAACTCCATTAACCTCCTCAAGCATTTTCACTCCACTCATCTTCATATGTTTAGTTAAATCGTAGTCCGTCCTGTAGGCGTTACCAACTATCTCCTTCCATCCAAAGCTAAAGCATATTTCAAGGTCAAAGTTTCCAGCTGAATAGTGCGGCGTCTCCTCGGGAAGCATCTCCCTAAATCTAATAGCATTAAATGGTACGCCAAGATCTTCCGTAAGGAACCTCACTTCCTCAGCGAGAACGTAGGCCATCCACTCGTTAGGCAGTATACCCCTCTTAACGGCTTCATCCGCCGTAATCTCGACAACTTCCTCGCTGCCCTTAAGCTGAGCCTCCCTAGTAAGTATCCTTAATAGAGTTTTACGGTACTCCTCGGTAAAGTAGGGGCAATTATTCACCTGACACCTCTTACAATCCATACACTTGGGCCTATACCTCAAATCCTCGCCAACTATACCCTTCCTCTCAGCCTCCTCTCTACTGAATGGTATACACTTCGCATCCCTTAAAACAAAGTACTCTATCTCCATCTGCTCGAACTCCCTAAGCCTAAACAAACCCCTCCTCGGCGATATCTCGTTCCTATACGATCTACCTATCTGAGCTATACCGAATGGAGGCTTACCGAAAACGTTTCTAATTCTAGGATACGATAGGAATATGACCTGTGCAGTCTCCGGGCGTAGAACGGCGTTATCCTCCACTGAAACGCCAACTTTAGTCTTAAACATTAGATAGTGTCTCCTAACGTCGCTGAGCACTCCACCACATACGGGACACTTAAGCCCATTAGATCTTATTATCTCAGTAAGCTCATCGACGCTCTTACCCTCAGCCTTAAGGTTAAGCTTCTCCTCAATAAGGTGATCGGCCCTAAACGTCCTATTGCATCTAGTACAGAATACTATTGGATCCCAAAAGCTATCCAAGTGGCCGGAGGCCTTCCACACTATCGTAGGCGTCAATATGCTTCCAGAAATCTCATAGACTCTCTCCTTACTCCATATAAACCTCCTCCTCCAGAGCCTCTTAATCTCCTCCACAAGCAACGTACCCAAGTGGCCGAAGGTGTAGAAGCCGGAGAAAGCCTGCTTACTAGAGTATATTTCAGCAGTCGGAAATACAACCGCCTCCCTTATCAGGAAACGCATTATCTCCTCTATCCCAGCTGGCTTCAGCTTCATTAAAGCAACCCCTGGATTTTTTCACTGATACACTATTGAACAAAGATATAAATTTACTGAGATTCGAGAAGTCTGAAGTTGGCATAAAACATCGAAACATGTAGTTAAAAATATATCCAACAATAGCAGATAAATATACGCCGGTAGTTCAGCCCGGAAGAATGCCCGGTTCGCACCCGGGAGGTCGCGGGTTCAAATCCCGCCCGGTCCACCAC
>Ga0164311_10000518_pt1 | contig 17094 bp, 21 predicted proteins | sample GuaBasSedimGuay2_FD_121796 | JGI IMG/M metagenome (GOLD analysis project Ga0164311, IMG submission 121796) | Subseafloor sediment microbial communities from Guaymas Basin, Gulf of California, Mexico - Guay2, Core 4569-9, 9-12 cm | ecosystem: Environmental > Aquatic > Marine > Hydrothermal vents... | reverse complement strand
GCGGAACCAGCAAGCATAACTTCTCTTAACTTAACAGTCACGAAGGAAGGCGGGCAACCAGTCTACGGGCTTTCTTCCTCCAACTTTATGATTAAGAGATTTGACGATGAAACTGATACTTGGCGTGAAATCAACATAACACGTGTCGAATATTATGGTCAAGGCAATTACACTCTATTTTTCGAAAGCGACCCCATAGAAAGGCCATATTATAAGTGGCTATTCGTGAGTGTAACGGATCAACGTGGAATAATCACCTTATGCTCTACTTACTCTTACATAGAGTTTACTGTTCAGCGTGAAACTCCAGACACGCTTCCAGGCGGTGGGCTGCGATATACGGATGATGAAGTCTATACGCTTGAGGCCGGAATAAATGGGACATGGTACTGGAACGGAGTGAAACTCAACGTAACAGTTGAGAATGGCAATGGAGAAATAGCTACTCCGCCTATCCCCCCTATCCCTATACGCTTATTCAGGGTGAATGTTACCGAAAACGGTGCCGACAGTGATGACTGGATAATTTCTCCATGTCAATATGAAATTTGGGACAAAATAGAATGGCATAATCGCCTTATTGATGTTCCGCGGGACCTGGCAGATGTTAATTCTCCCTTTAACACATCTAACAGATTAGTATTTCAAGTAGCTTTTCCATCCGCAGACATAACGCGGCAGAAAGTCAAGATATGGTGGGAAAATGATTTGGATGCCCCGCCATATCAAGGAGAAAGCGACTTAGTGTATAATCCGGGCGATTATACAGTTATGACGAATCGATACCTTGTTGAATTTATTGGAGTGGGCCATACTATGTCCGACGATTATCCATACGACTATTACGGCGTAGCAGCTCTTCTAATGAAAGACCCAGACACGGGTCTCTGCTTTGGTCCGTGGAACCTTCATGCGTTTGGCACATATTATGGATATTTGGGTGAGTGGAGACCATATGGCCGCTGGGAAATAAAATACTGGTATGGTGGGAACACCTCTAGCAGAGCTGTTGTAAGACTGATTGCAATATTGAATTCAAGTGAAGTCCAAAACGTATACAATGAAGATAGACATTCAGACAGCTACTATGACACTTTAGCAGTTGTTTTCATAACGGCCAACGTGAAATATCTGCAGCTTAAAGAATACATTTACTGGAAAAATACACAAAGTGATTATGGTTTATGGTTTGCATCAGTAATGGGAAAAGGCGGTCCGACGCATTATGCTTATTTAAACTTTACAAGCGATGTAAAGGGTCCCTACGTGTATAATTATTACAGTCCAAGACACCGGGAATATGAAGCGCCGGGATACTGGTGTGGACATTGGAATAACCAATTTGGCAGAGGATTAATAATAAACAATGAAGGTCTCTCAAACCTTTACGCTTTCGATCCTGACAGAACTCGATTTTCAGTAACTGAAAGCGCTCCCGGCGGCGCTCCGCAAGGCTCAATTGAACTTGAAGCAGTTAATTGCCGAGGAGGCCGCTATACAGTTTATGCTGGAACCTACTACAGTTACGGCCTTACTATGTGGATGTATGACGGTGGAGGCTACGATGAAATCAACAATTACTACTGGATGTTTCTAGAAGAATATTCCCCAACAATAATAATTGAGGGATAAAAATGAAAAACAAACTTTATGCTTTAATGCTTCTTGCAGCTGTTTTAGTTTTGAATCTGGCAATCTTTACTTTCACACCTGAAGTTTACGGTTTAAATAACTGCCTTCTAACTCTCACGGTGGTTGACTCTCAAGGGGCTCCATTAAGCGGCGCACTAGCTCGCGTTACAGTAGTTTATGGACCAAAAGATTATAGGAGCTTTTACAATGAAACCGATGAAAGCGGCATTGCCTTCTTTAATTTAATGGCGGCTGAGCCTTCGGCGCTTGTAAGGATTTTATGGAATGGCGTAACTGTGGCTCTTGAAGATGTTTCCTTGCAATTTCCAGAATCTTCCGTAAAAATCTACTGTAATGTTTCTGACCTTAATATATTGGTTTTACAATCAAATGGCAACCCTATGAAGAATGCACGTGTTAGGCTATATTGGAAAATTGATGTACCATTTGAGCTTGAAGCCTACTCTAACGCGGAAGGAATGGTATCCTTCAAGCGAATGCCATATTATGACGGCTACACATTATCTGTTGAATGGAAAGGGAAAATAGTATACGAAGACACATTAGTTTTTAACGGAGAATCTTCTGCATTTCCGGTAAACTGTAACGTGTACGACTTAACAATAGCCGTTGTGGATAGAAGGCATACACCCTTACCTGAGGCACAGATAACCCTAACGCGAGAAGACAATCGGAAAGAGACAAAACAAACAGATGAAAATGGAATAGCTGCTTTCAAGCAGTTAACCATAGGAAATTACACAATAGAAATTTCATATGGTACAGAAAGCTTTCAAACTAACCTATTTTTAGCGAGTGACAAAGAAATCGAAATAAGCCTAAACACGACGGTTCTGTTGAAATACTTCTTAGAGGTTTATGCTGAGTGGGAGGACGGAAAACCTGCGAAAGACGTGAATGTGGAAGTGTGGGACGTAAACGGAGAAAAAGTTGCCTCCGGAATCACCAACAATCTCGGAAGTTTCAAAAAGCAACTTGTTGAAGGAAACTATACAATTAAGATTTCAGTAAACGGTCATACAGAAAGCCGAAATATAACGCTAAGCCACAATGTAACCCTAAGCTTCACAATAAGCACTACATATAGGATTTCAACATTAATTGTAACGGTTCTGGACAAGAATGGAAATCCCGCCAGTGGAGTTCAAATAACCATATATATTGAAGGGACGCCTTTCGCTTTTGGAACAACGAATTCCGAAGGCGTAGCCACATTCAACTTGCCAGATGGCACTTATCATGTCGCTGCCGCCTATAATGGTGAAAGCACAGAGCAGACGGTAAATGTAAACGGAGACCAAACCATACAACTCAGCTTTTACAATCCCCCGCGCATGCCGGATATCCTGATTGGAATGGGAATCCTATCCGCACTGGTCTTGGCAGTATTTGTTCTAATCCTATACTCCATAAGGCGACGAGAAGGAAGAAGCCCAGAATCCTACATCAAAGAATTGAAGAAATTAAACTGAGAATGTTCAGAAAAAGCCCGAAAACAAAGAAACAAGAAACCATATCAGATCGCCGAGGAATAAGGCTGCTATAAAACCTAGGGTTATGAAAACAAGCATCGGCAATCCTGGACTTGCCCAAACATATCCGTTAAAAGCATCATTTTCAATCCTATCTAATCTTTTTAATATGTTTTCTCTGTCTTCATCGCGGGGAAAAACCACAATAACTCTCTTACCTCCTCCTTCACGTTCTTCAATATCCTCTAATGGAAAGTAGAAGTCTTTTTCTCTAAGTTTTTCGATGGAAACCTTATATCCACATAGAATTGTTAGGATTTTCTTCCAGAACGGCTCTTTTTCAAGCCCGTTAAAGAGTTTACGGCCTTCTCCAAGCTTCCAGAAAAGGTTACGTAGAAGCATGTAGATGACGCTTAACGCAGCTAAAAGTATAGAGTTAGTGAACACTGTTACTGGAAACAGCATATGAAAGGTCGAATGCTGAATTTTCCATGCTGTTTGGGGACAAGTTGGGAAAACTAACGCTAGGCACATGAATGCCTTTGCATCGGCTCCGCCGTAGGCTCCTACATAAAATAAGGTAATGGCTAAAATCCATGTAACTGCTACGGAAATTCCAAATAATATCCAGAAATCAGTGTCTTTCTGGAGTATTCCTTCAAATAGGGTTAGTAACAGGCCAAGCGGCCCGTAGAATATCCAGATTTTATTGCTAACTTCTCTAGTTTTTATGTCGCTCCATGATGCATAGCCAAGAAAAACGAATGAAAGTAAAAGTTTGGCATACACTATTGTTTCCATGCTTTATCCCGAGAATATTCTGTCGTGTTGCCTTATTACAATTGGCATTTATGCTTAAAATAAATTAGCAGTGGGGGGAGTTATGGCGACTTCGCTTGGAATGTAAGCGGTTCACCGACTTTTGGAACTATTCTGAAGTAATACCAAGTATCGTTGCTCCAATCATATTGAACTATTATAGTTACTAAACCTCCTTCCTTAGCGACGAAACCTGAAGCCGGATTGAAGGTAACCGATGACTGCAGCTCCAAGTTGCTTTCAGATGTGCCAATGTAAACTTTGTCTATATATGCATCTTCAGTTCCAGTATTCCTAACATAAATCGTTATGTTTCCAGGCTCCCAACTTACAGCATCCTTCTGCAAGTAGACTCCTGCACGGCTGGTTGCTCCTCCCATGTAGGTCGTTATCCAAGCATAAGTAACGATTATGGCCGCTACCGCTATCACTATTAAGAGCAACGTAGCTAATATAGGCGAAATACCTTGCTTGTTGCCAAATCCTTTACGCAATCTAACATTCACCTCTTATAGAAACCCAGTAAACAAAACAGTATTTAACACATATGAACCCAAAATAAAGATTTAAGAATTGTAATATGATTGATTAGCTAAATTTGAACGTAATTGGGTATAGAATGTAGGTTGAGGCATTATATTCATCAATTTTGAGATAAGCGTATAAATAGGCGGGGCCCTCTATATTTTCGACTAAGTCTTGAATTTCGATGAAAATTGTTGAGTTTCCTTCGATGAGAAAGGATTTATTAGTTTCATTTGCTGTTCCATCGTTAATGGTGATCTGTATTTCAGAATGGGTTCCATTATGCAGTAATATTGTCGCATTTATTTTATCGAGATTAGTTCCGCTCTTTACTTGGAGAGTTAAATTTAGCGGATTATTTGATTTATTTGTAATGTTAAGTGCATAAGAGTATGTAGTCGGAGTGGGAGTTGCATTTAACAAAATTGATGCACTTGTTTGATTGGTGAAAATAATGCTTACGTTATCTGTTCCGTTTTGAAGGATGACATAAGGACTTATTACGCCTAAAGAAGAATTCAACTTTACATAGTCATAAACGTTTCCTGAGGCAGTTTTAAATAAGAATAACATGGTCAAAATCATAATTATAATTGCTGAGAAACTGGCATGTGCATATGTTTTTTCTTTTTGGTTTGTAAGCATTTGTGCATCACCTGAATTTAGGTAATAAAAGGGGGAAGAGAGGGATTCTATGATACAGGCACTTGTACCTTCAGCTCTACACTTACTAAATGACTAGTCGTTGCAGTGGCCTTCCATGTGATCTCCCATTGGAATCTGAATTGGTTGTTGCTTGGTATTTGTAAACCAGTCAAGTCGGATCCAGTTGCTCCGTTGCTCCAGACTGTTAGGTTACCTATCGATTCTTCTGATGCACTTACGTTGTAAATTCTAACAATTATCGATTCAAGATAGTCGGTATCTCCTGTTACAGCACTTATCGTTAGGTTAAATGTCACAGCTGATGCTCCAGTATTATTTAATCTTACTGGGTCGCGGTATATTCTGGTTCCATTAGGTGGGCCCTTAAGGTTAGTAAGTGTTGCAGTTAGCCCTTGAATTTGCGTTCCAGCGGAGTCCGCGTCAGTTCCGTTTATCCATTCTAAACTTATTCCTTCGACACCAACTGTCGCATTTAAATACATATAGTCATAAAGCGAGGCGCTTGCAACTCCTATGAATAACGAAGAAAGCAGAAGTATCACCAATTTTGTTGCCTTTTTCCAGTTTACATTCTTCTCCATTTTATTTTCACCTCTCTTTTAGCCCTCCCTCCATAGTTTTATGAGTACGTAGATGCTTGCTCCTAGAACTGCGGCGCATGCTATGCCGAGAACGGTTGCGCAGATTAGGAAGGCGAAAGCTTTCCACTCTGGCTTTAAAAGCGTATATATGCTTGCTCCTATGATGATTATGGTTGTTGGAACTGCGAGATGCCACCATTTCGGCTTTATGAATAAGTAGATGCCCAAGCTTACAACTAGCGAGTCAAAGAGTATTACTGTGATGAATGTCATTTCGAAGGTTAGTGGCGGCGTTACCAGTATTGGATGTGTGGCTAAGCTTATGTAATTTGAAATGAAAAACGTTGAAATTATCAAAACGGGAATGGCGACAGTATAGGTGAACACTTTGGCGGCCTTCCACATGTTTTTGGTGAATCCAAGATAGATTCCTAATGTGACTACGTGGGCAACTGCGATTATTAGGTAGATTAGGCTGTACCAGAAGCGCATGTACAGTTCGAATGTTTGTAGGAATTCCTTGCTGACTATTAGGTTTCCATAGCCAGCCAAGGCGGCGAGTTGGCATATGTAGGGGATTTTGGATGGAAAATGCTTGTCGAATAGGGCGGTTACTAGGCTTGTCGCTAGGAATATGTCTATTCCCATCAGTAGGAAGAACTCTGGCTGCATTTGGGAGGGCATATTGCTCAAAAGAATATCTTATATCGTAATATTTAAGTTATACGAATTCCGAATAAGATTCCAAATCTACACATAGAATGCTAATCACTAGGTTCAACAATTTCGAAAACAAACGGCGCCGAAACAGTTTTAGCATCAAGCTTAACGCCTAAAAGCCCCTCAAGAAGGCCTCCCCAAACCTCAAAACTATCGATAAACGGAGCTTTCACAACAATATACTTATCCCGCAGATATACATCGCCGAAACCCTGCACTCTAAGCCTCTTAAAAACGTTAGGCCAATCCCTACGCTCTGTGGCCTTAATATTCAAACTTGCCTCTAAAGAGACTCTCAAAACCTCTCCAGCTTTTCTACCAATCTCCCACCACTTCTCCTTTGGAATGTACTGGAGAAAAGTCGAAATGAACTCTGCATTTACAAACGCTATCCTGCTTATGCCGCAGTAATATTCTCCGGGATATTTCCAATCATAAATCATCATGCTTCGATAAACATCCAACATCTTAGATATCAACGGCTTTATTCCCGGTTCCTTTCCCTCGCGGATAAGCTGGTCAATGTATCTACGTTCTTCCTCATCCAATACTATGGTCGTTCTCTTTGCTGGTTTTTCTTTTTCTTTCATAGACTCACCATGCATATCAAGTATTTTCACAAGCATAAAATATATGATTTTCCGTGGCTATGCATACTACACTAAAGCTTAAGATTAGGCTTTTCACTTAGAATTATTCTGCCGATGAAGAATCCCCAATCAGACGATTGGATGACGGAAAACTCTCCGGGGTATCTGAGGCAACTAACTAATTTCTCCAGCCTTAACAAGTTTGTATGTTATCACCAATCCTAGAAACAGTAATGCAATACCGAAAGTGACGCTATAAATATAAGAAACTCCGATTTTTTGGGTAAGATAAACAATGTACGTTGGCCCTGCAAAGATTAGAAAAGCCGCGAGTAAAATTAAAAATGCTTTCCATACCCTGGTTTTTATCTCACGCTTGCTCATGGTTATTCCTCCAGCCTCATTTATTCGTGAATAAAGAGACTTATAAGCCTTCTTTCTCTTCTAATCCCAGAATTTTTAGAAGAAACCTGAAAACTGAAAGCGCAGCTTCCTTGTCGGCTCTGAGCCCAGTTGTTGCCCCTAAAAGACATATTCCTGTCCATCCTCTAATCTTTGCTAGGCCAAGCAAAATGCCTGTAGCACCCATAATCCTCCCTTTACTGTAAAGTAGTGCTCCTCTTTCAATAAGCTCTGAAGCAAGCTTGGAGGAGGTTGCAGCAACGAAAATCTCTCTATTAGGATTCTGAATGGGAACTCCGCCGATGGTAATTATCGTGTTGCAGCCAAACTGCTCGGCAACATCCAATATTTCTGCTCCCAATTCATAATGAACATTGACATCTTCTATGGAAGGCTGAGTATCTCCGGTCAAAATAATTAAATGCTTATCCTTTGTTGAAGCTGCGTAAAACTCGTAACGCGGAGGCCTACATATTCCCTGACTATCAACGACAACGTAATCTGGAAAATAAGGAGAATACAGCTCAAGAAAGCGTTTTCCGCCGCAAAAGTCAACTAGAAGTTTAGCCGTTATTCTTCCAATATTTCCAAAGCCGGGTAATCCTTCAACAAGTATAGGTTCTTTAATGTCAGGTTTGAATAGCCACTTTAGGAACGTCTTATCCATAACTATTCACTTGGAGATACAGATAGCATCATGGATTATTAGAGTTTCTGGTTAGGATTTAACTAAATCTTAATAGAATCCTGTTATGGGTATGTTAGTAATGGAGGTATATTTATGGAGCCGGAGAGTCCAATAAAAGTGGTTGTGGATAGGAAGCCATTATATGTTATGGCACTTGTTCTTGTGGTGCTCGCCGGATTTCTTGCCTATATTTATGTTGATTATGTCCACTTGAAATCTGAATACGGAGATTTGCTCGGTCGATACGATACGCTTTCAAGCAACATTGACAGTCTACAATCTATTATTGAGAGTCTGTACTACAACAAGGTAGTATCAAACTTAACCGCAGTCAAAATCTATAATGAATCAAAATATTCTATTGTACTCATAACTTGCATTGTAAATGGTGGGGAACGTTTAGGGTCTGGATTTGTTTATCGTTCAGATGGCTATATAATTACTAACAACCATGTTGTTGAGGATGCTTCAAGTATAACAGTAACTTTTCTCGACGGAACCGTAACTGATGCCTATATTGTTGGGAGAGACGTTTACAGTGATTTGGCAGTGATAAAGGTTAATAATATGCCTGAAGAGGCTCATCCGCTGATTCTCGGCAATTCGTCACTGTTAAAGGTTGGAGAGCCAGTTTATGCCATTGGAAATCCATTTGGACTGAGCGGCTCAATGACTGCCGGCATAGTAAGTCAAGTTGGAAGAGTCCTTAGACTAAGCGATTTTGGAATCCCTCCGCCTCAAGGAAACTATGTAATCGCTGATGTTGTGCAGTTTGACGCTGCAGTTAATCCGGGCAATTCGGGCGGGCCATTACTCAACAGTCTAGGCGAAGTTATAGGTGTTACTTTTGCCATAGAAACCGGAGGAGAAGTAAATGCCTTTATTGGAATAGGCTACGCCATCTCCTCAGACATAGTAAAACGAGTTGTTCCAGATTTAATCGAGAAAGGCCATTATGACCATCCTTGGATGGGAATTGCCTACAAATCCAACTATGTCGGCGGAGTCTATATAGTTTCGGTGCAACCTGGAAGTCCGGCTGAGAGCGCTGGATTACAGGAAGGCGACATTATCACCATGGTTGACGGTCACACTATAAGATTCGCTGATGATCTAGTTACGTATTTGGAGAAATATAAGAGTCCGGGCGACACGATTCTTTTGACTGTGCTGCGTGACACTGCAACGTTAGAAATTGAGCTTACTTTAGGGGTGCGGCCCTAGTCAAAATTTGCTTAAGAGAGATGATGATTTCTATGATCTAGAATTTGAAAATATACGCGCTGATAAGTCTTGCTCCTGCTAAGAAGCCTATTATCGAAAGTATTTTTTGTAGGGTTTTTCCTTTTACGCGTTTGGCTAGTGAGGAGCCTATTTGGGCTCCTACAATTGTTCCTAGAGTGATTGGCACTGCGTAGTCAATTAGCAGATTGTTTAAGAATCCATGTGTGAATGTTCCGGTTAGGCTTGTTAGGGTCATGGCGAATTCTGAGCTTGCAACTGCTATGTGAGGGGGCACGCCTAAAAATATCATGGTGGCGGTATCCGTTATTCCCCCGCCTAGGCCGCACATTCCAGAGACCAAACCGCCGGCAAAACTGCTTAAGAGAACAAAGGCCGGGTTGGATATAACATACTTGAACGCTATTCCTGACGAATCGATTTTTTCTCTTTTCCATCCTCCGCTGAAAGGCTTCATTTTCCCCCTTTCAGCCGGAGAATCGCTTTTGTTGCGGGTAAAGAGCAAAACCGACATTAACATTATAAGTACTCCAACTATTCCCGTAAGCAAATCCGAAGGCAAGATTGTCGTTAAGTAAGCACCGACAATAACGCCTGGAATATCCAACACATCATATATTAAGCCAAGCAAATAGTCTATTCTCCCCTGCCTAACATAATTTGCCGTTGCAGAAATTGAAGTGCCACACATAGCCATCAAACTCACAGCAACAGCCTTCTCAGGAGAGACCCCAAAGAAAAGTATAAGAACAGGCACCATAATGAAGCCTCCGCCCAAGCCAGCCATAGACGCCAGTAAGGCAACGGCAAAACCGAAGAGCAACAGCAACAAAGCCTCAACCAAGCCCATAGTCAAATCAATAACGAAGATGTCACTTTTAAAACTTTAACAGAAAACACCACCGAAGAAACTTGGTAGCGGGGGGTCGATTTGAACGACCGATCTCCGGGTTATGAGCCCGGCGGGTTTACCTGGCTACCCCACCCCGCTACTACGCAAATATTACATGGTTTATGAGAATCTTATAAACTTTAGGCATAAACTCTAAGATGACACTATAATGTAGAAAAATGAAGCGGGAATTTTGTTTTCAAGCTTTTCTGTTGATAGATGTATGCCGGACAGCTTATTCTATTTGGCCTATTTCTTTTTCTTGGTTGTTTGTTTTTTGGTCGTTTTCTTTGTTGAGCCGCCTTTTTTACTTATGGACTTTTTACTTTTTCTCTTACAAGGCATTTCTGGTCACGATTTAACTTTAAGGTGTATTTTTAATATATAAAATCTGCGATGGAGCTGTAATCAAGCAAGAGTTCATAAACTTTCAGCAATGGAACCATTAGAAGCTAAAATAATCTCTTCAAAGAAGCAGGTCGAGTTATTTACGTAAATTTGCTGGTAATTTTAAATTTCAAAAGAAAATTATCATTAAAATTGAATTCATGGATTTTCGTTTCTATTTGGCGGGCCCTGTAGGATTTGAACCCACGCTCTCCGGCTCCGAAGAATTGCTTTTTTGACGAAAGAGGCTTGGATTGGGAAGCTTTCAGGGATTGGGTTGCTAAAAGTCATTGTCGTGAGGCTACGAGGGATTTAGTGAATTATGCGAGGAAATATTATCAATGCCTTTTGAAGATGAATCTTCAGCCTTTGTTGGGCATGAGCAATTGTAAACGTATTCATGTGATGAGGGCTTTAAGCAACCTTGCTAAGTTCTTAGGCGTATATGATGATTATAGAAGGCTGATTCGGAAGTATGGGCTTTCATGGAAGCCGAAAACTTCGGATGAGTATATTATAGTTAGGCTCACGAAGGTTAGGAATCCGCATGAAATTTTCGAGTGGGGTTAAGGCTGTTAGGCTGAAAGTTCCGAAACTTAAGGATTTCATGGAACTCTTAGCGTTTTCCGGTATGCGTTTAATAGAGACTTTAAACAGCTACAACCTCATAATTGAACTAGCCAAACAGAACAAACTAAACCAGTATTACAATGAGAAATGGGAAGCGTTGGAGCATTTCAGATTCAAAGAAGTCTTTCTGAGGATAAGCAAGAAGGTATTCATTGGCTTCGTTCCTAAAGATTTGGTTGAAAGAATTGCCTTTAACGAGAAGATTCCTTCAAGGCATGCGGTTGAAAAACGTGTTGGAAGTGTAGGCTTGAGGGTGAGGTTCAGCGATGTAAGAGAAGCACATGCAACCTTCCTAACGAAATATTTGAGGCAACCGGAAATAGACTTTCTGCATGGAAGAGTCTCCACAAATGTGTTCATGCAAAACTACTTTAATCCAGCATTGATTGGCGACTTGAAGGAAAGAGTGTTTGAGGCGATAAGGGAGATTGAATCCAAAATAAGTTAGGATTTACTATCACTCTATTGAATAATTAAGTGGGATAAGTCGTAATGCAAATAAATTCTTTACTATACCCATATTTTTATGGGTTTAAAATATGGATCCGACGGTTGGGATTGTATTAATCATTTTAATATTTATCGGTATTATTTTGTTCACTGGATGGTGTATCAGCAAGACTATTGAGTATGAGGCTAAGACATATGCAAAGGCATACCTAGATGAGCTTGAGAAGAGACTAAAGCAGAAGGAAAAATACGAGAAGAAGCAAGAGAAAGAGCATGAGAAAGAACCTTCAAAAAATGGTAAGTTGTGGCTATGCCCGATTTGTGGCAAATGGCAAACAGAACCAACCACCCACCTAAGAGAGGCACATAATGTGAGCGATGATATGATTCAGTTTTGGATTGGAAAGGGTAAATGGATTTAATTTAGCTTATAATTCTCAAGCAACAAAAAGGAAGATGGTTGAGTAGGTATACTAACCAATAGAGCAAGGCTTTGAATACGTAACAGAAATAGACGGAGTCAAACTCTTCAGAAAGCCCAAATAATTTCATGTGTTGGAGTGTGAGAGTATGGCAAAAGAAAGGCTCTGCGTAACCATAGAGAAAGAACTCATAGAATGGATAGACAAACAAGCAAACACCATACGATTCCGAAACAGAAGCCACGTAGTAGGATATGCAGTAGCAAAGCTGAAGGAACTTGAGGAAGGCGAGAAGGAGTAGGGCTGTTATGCATACAAATATATACGGTGAGAATTCATGAGGGTTAGAACAAGCGTCTTAATAGAAAGAGAACTTCTCGAAAAAGCCAAGAAGCTAGGATTAAACATTTCACAATGCCTAGAAAATGCCTTAAAACTCTACATAAAGAAGATAGAAGAAGCTAACCAAGAAATCACGTGGGTTCAAACCCCCATTCGCCCCTCGCAAATGGAGGTTGGCGGGCCCGGTGGGATTTGAACCCACGCTCTCCGGCTCCGAAGGCCGGCGCCTTAATCCAGACTTGGCCACGGGCCCTATTAGATTATTCTTGCGCTATTATTTCTTCGTTTATCCACCAAGCTTTTCTTTTCCCCGCTCTTTCTCCGGCGTAGTATTCAACTACTGGTTTTCCTATCTGCTTTTTTGAAAGTTTCTGTATTCTTCTTAGTCTGTTTAGGATTAGCCAGCGGTTTGTCTTCGTATATTCTGCCAGTTCAGGGGTTGTCGCCCCTTTGTAATGTAGCAGATAATCAATTATCTTGTGGTCTATTTCATCTAAGCAGAAGCTATGTGGATTTACTCCCCTTTCATATGTTAAAATTTCTAAATCCGCCAAATATCTTCTTATCTTTAAAAGCTCAGTTTCAAGTTTTTTAATCCTATCCTCAAGTTCTAAAATTTTGTCAGGCCGTGGGACCTTCTGAAGTTTTTCCATTATTGCTTCTCTTATGAACTTGCTTCTTTCTCCTTCTGAAACTCTTAATATGAATTCGTTGTAGATTTCTTCTGGAATCTTAACCGAAATTGAAATCATCTTTCCCATTTCAGACACTTCAATAGCGATTGCTCAGATGAATATTTATCATCATGATTTTAAAATGGTTGTTGGGGAAATCTTTTAAAGTTAAATCCTTAACTCTGAATCGGAAAATTGGAGGGTTATTGATGAAGACAACAATTACAATTATCAAGTGTGATGTCGGCTCGCTTGCTGGCCATCATGTTGTACCCGAGCCCATATTGAATATTGGGAAAAAGAGGCTTAAAGAAGCTCAGGAAACAGGCCTAATAAACAGCTTTTTTGTCTTCAACGCCGGAGATGACCTTGAACTTCTAATGGTGCACACAAGAGGTGAAAATAACGAGGAAATACACAGATTTGCGTGGGACATCTTCAAAGAAGCGACCGAAAAGGCATTAAGCCTAAAACTTTATGGAGCAGGCCAGGACATGCTTAAAGAAGCTTTCAGCGGAAATATACGTGGAATGGGCCCTGGAATTGCGGAGATGGAAATAGAGGAGAGAGCTTCAGAGCCCATAACGGTTTTCGCCGCTGACAAAACCTCGGTGGGGGCATTCAACTTTCCACTCTTCAAGATATTCGCCGATCCATTCAATACTGCTGGCTTGATAATAGACCCGAACATGGCGGGAGGCTTCAAATTTGAAGTAATGGACTTAAAAAGACATGAAAAAGTCGTCCTAAAATGCCCAGAAGAAATGTACGAGCTTTTAGCACTTATTGGTTCTCCGCAACATTATATAATTTCACATGTTTGGAGAGCCAGAGACAATTTACTATGTGCTTCAACAAGTACAACTAAGCTTTCGCTCATTGCTGGAAGATACATCGGAAAAGACGATCCAGTCATGATTATCAGGGCGCAGCATGGCCTTCCGGCGTTAGGTGAGATACTTATGCCCTTCCTTCACAGCTACTTCGTTGAGGGTTGGATGCGTGGAAGCCATTGGGGCCCCTTAATGCCGGTGAGCCTAAAACATAGCAAATGCACAGTTTTCGATGGCCCGCCGAGAATTGTGGGAATAGGATTTCAAGTTTCCAATGGAAGAATTGCAAGTGATGATGAGGGGAGACCTTTGATAACGGATTTGTTTGATGATCCTGCCTTTGATTTGGCTCGTCGTGAGGCAATAGATTATACCGCGGTCATTCGTAGAATGGGAGAGTTCGAACCGGCCAGATTGAGTCCAGAGTCTATGGAGTATACAACGCTTCCAAAGATTTTGGAAAAGCTTCGAGATAGGTTTGAGCCTATTTAAGGAATAGTGGCTAGCAATCCTTCAAGCTCTTCGCATCTCTTTCTTACTGTCTCGTATATTTCTCTTCTTAGTTCTTCATCTGCTATGCCCATCTCGCGGATGAACTCCATCTTTTTAGCTAATTCAAGGTCGCCGAGTCCTCGGAACCAATTTTCAAAATCTCTTCGCAGAGTGTGAAATTCAACTGACCGAATGTCAACTTGAAGTATCTTTTCGCAAAAGTCCTTTAGGTTGGTTGCATAAATGTTAAGGTAATTGTTTGGGCCTGCATAAAAATGAAAGGATTTTTCTAAGGTTGTTGGTGTCAACAGTGCTTTTATTGCGTCTCTCGTTAATTGTTTGAAGCCTAATGCCTTTTCTCCAAGCTCAGTTATTTTATAAAAGCCCTTTTCTAAGCTTTCAACAAGCCCCATCTTCTTTAAGCCTATTAAATGCATCATGGTTGCCGGAAATTTTAATCCCCTAATTCTATTTGAGATTTCCTTAGGTTTTAGGGGTCCGCCTTCTTTCCATAAGAGCTCAAGAATTTTTCTTTTCTGAGGAGTTATCTGCGTAGAGGCCACCTCTAGAAACATGTTCTATTACACTATATATTACTGCTTTCCTTTTCAATTTTTGCTTAGTAACGGAAAGGCTTGAATAGTAGATAACGAATATACTGCTATCCATAATAGGTAGATATACTCCCACTAAGGAGCGAAAATTTCATGAAAATTGCAGTATTAGTTTATGAGTATCCGCCGAAAATAGTCGGTGGCTTAGGAACCTACGCGACCGAAATCACCCGTAAATTTGTTTTGTTGGATCATGATGTTACCGTTTTTACCATGAATGATGATGAAGGTAGTCTGCCAACACGCGAAATTTGGAGAGGTATAGAAATTCATAGGCCATTACACATAGACATTTCAGATTCTCTTCCAGATGTTGTGGCTGAGGACGTGAAGAAGTGGGGGAGAGGCCTCAAATTCTTCTCTAAAGTTTTGATGTATAATTATTTGAGCGCTTCAAAGCTCATAAACGAGCTTGTAAGAAAGGACGAGTTCAAATTCGATATTGTTGTGGCTCATGATTGGCTTTCAATAATTGCCGGAATAGCCATCAAAAGGGAACTAAATCTTCCGTTAGTTTTTCATGTTCACTCAACTGAGAAAGGTAGAACTCTTGGAAACGGTTCGGAGGTAATAAGTAATCTTGAGCTTAGAGGCGGAAAAACAGCCGACATGGTAGTAACTGTTTCAAGTGCCATGAAAGAAGAACTCAGAAAACTTGGATTCCCGGAAGAGAAAATACGTGTATGCTATAATGGGGTTGACCCGGAAAAATATGATCCAAAAAAGATAAGTCGAGAAGAAATTGCAAGGATAAGGCAGAGATATGGCCTGAAAGAAGACGATTTAATGATATTCTTTATCGGAAGACTAGTTTGGGTTAAAGGAGTTGACAAGCTGGTTATGGCTATGCCCCACATTCTCAACGAGGTTCCAAACGCAAAACTCGTCATTGTCGGCGTGGGAGACATGCGTGGATATTTGGAAAAACTTGCTGAAAACCTCAAAATAGAGGATAACGTCAAATTCCGCTTCGAGTTTATTCCTGAAGAGGAAAGAATTGCGCATTATGCGGCTTGTGATGTCGCCGTCTTTCCAAGCCTCTATGAACCCTTCGGCATAGTCACATTAGAGGCTATGAGTATGGAAAAACCAGTAGTGGTCGGTGCAAGGGGAGTAAGCGGAATGAGAGAAATAGTAGTTCCATCCGGCCCTGAACAGTGCGGTTTCCACGTTAACCCTTATGACCCGAAAGATATTGCATGGGGGATAACAAATTCAATAAAAGACCCGGCGGTGAAGGAGCGGCTTGGAAAGAATGGCAGAAAGAGGGTTCTTGAAAACTTTACTTGGGATATTGTGGCTAAGAGAACTATCGAGCTTTATGAAGAATTAGTTCGTGAAAAACCAAGCTCGATTTAATATTTATTCTGAATTCTTATCGGGAATTCATTAAAATTTAATGAGCACAATTGAATAGCAAGTGTTTAGATAGTGAGTAGGATGGGTGTTTAATGCGGATAGGTGTACTTACCGGAGGTGGAGACTGTCCCGGACTTAACGCCATAATTGAGGCGATAGTTAAGAGGGCAGCTAGCTATGGATATGAAGTCCTAGGCTTTCTAAGAGGCTACGCTGGCCTAATAAACGGCGAATATAAACGGCTAACTGTTGAAGATGTCAGTGGAATAGCCTTAACTGGCGGAACAATACTTGGAACTTCACGTGTCAATCCATTTAAGCGAGAAAATGGCCCGCAGAGAGTGTTGGATAACGTTAAGAAATGCGGCGTGACGGCATTGATAATTATTGGGGGCGATGACACGCTTGGCGCGGCATATAAGCTCTACAATATGGGACTGCCAATAGTTGGAGTGCCAAAAACTATAGATAATGATGTTTCAGAGACAGATTACTCCGTAGGCTTTCTGACGGCAATTGAAACAATTTCTGAATCTATAGAGAGACTTCACACAACCGCAAAATCTCATGAAAGAGTCATAATAGTCGAGATTATGGGAAGATATGCTGGATGGCTAACCCTCTTCGGCGGACTGGCTGGT